>Ga0209755_10002248_pt1 | contig 26928 bp, 22 predicted proteins | sample TergutCo191P1_FD_187301 | JGI IMG/M metagenome (GOLD analysis project Ga0209755, IMG submission 187301) | Cornitermes sp. P1 segment gut microbial communities from Petit-Saut dam, French Guiana - Co191P1 (SPAdes) (version 2) | ecosystem: Host-associated > Arthropoda: Insects > Digestive system...
ATATGGGAATATTTAGGCATCTCAAAACTAAAAAGCAAGTTCAGTACACTACAAGAAATTGCAACAACAAAACGAACGCGAATTCGTGCGTTTAAGCGGCTGTTTTGTTAAGTGTACGCAGGTGGGGGTTGAGGGGGTTAGCCGCACCAGCTCCAGCATGAATTTCCGCAAAGAGGCGGTTACATATTGCGATAGCGAGGGCAGTTTTATTACCCAGAATTTTTGCCAGTCCGGCGGCGGTATTTCCGCTACGGCCATTGGCGGCGGAGATGTGCAGACCCGCTCGTATCCCAATAGTTTTCGCGGGAATTATTCCCGGGCGGGGTATGAATTTGTAGAGGGCATGGATTTGGCGGCTCATGCGGAGAAATGCGCCAAAGAGAGCGTGGCTATGCTAAATGCCGAGGATTGCCCATCCGGGGTGTTTGATATTATTTTGGACCCCTCGCAAATGACTTTGCAAATTCACGAGAGCATTGGCCATCCGACGGAGCTAGACCGAGTTTTCGGTAGCGAGGCGGCCTTTGCCGGGGCTAGTTTTGTTGACCCGAAAAATTTGCAGGCGGAGCATCAGCTAAAATACGGCTCGCCCCATCTGACGATTTATGCGGATGCCACCACCCCCGGCGGTCTGGGTAGTTTTGGCTATGATGACGAGGGCGTGGCAGCGCAAAATATTACCCTGATTGACAAAGGGATTTTCAAAAATTTCACAACCTGCCGCACGACTGCCGCGAAAATCGGGCAAACCAGCGGCGGCATGGGGATTGCCGATGGCTGGCGAAATCTGCCCATGGTGCGCATGACAAATATCAATATGGCGCCGGGCGATATGCCGCTGGATGAGCTAATTGGCGGCATTGAGGATGGTTTTTTGTTTGATGTGAATAAATCCTGGAGCATTGATGACAAGCGGGTTAATTTTCAATTTGCCTGCGAGATTGCATATGAGATTAAAGACGGTAAACTGACCGGCAAAATTTATAAGAATCCCATATATGCCGGGGTGACTACTGATTTTTGGGGCAAATGCGATGGGGTGGCAAATGAGGAGCATTGGAGTCTTTATGGAACGCCGAATTGCGGCAAGGGACAGCCTATGCAGGTTCAAAGATGCGGCCATGGCAGCTCGCCAACTCGTATTAGAAAAGTGAAAGTGGGTGTTGCGGATGTTAAATAAAGAGATGGGCAAACAGATTATTGATAAATTATTGTCGATTAGCAAATTTAAGACTGTGGTAAATATTGCCAATAATGGCGAGCGGCTTACTCGTTTTGCTAATTCGGAAATTCATCAAAATGTGGAAATTGATGATGCGATTATTAGCCTGAGCCTTTGGGATGGCAAGAAAAGCGCGACTTCTAGCACAAATGCATATGATGATGCCGCATTAGAAAAGCTAATGACGGAAACCGAGGCCATGCTGAGTTTTGCCCCCGAGGGGGAATATGAATATGTCGCGACCCCGCCCCAGGGCGAGATTGCGCCCGCTATCAATGACGAGCGAATCGGGCAAAAGCTGGATATCAAAGGGCGCGCCGAGGTTTTAAAGCGGTGCATTGATACTCTGCCGGCGGATTTTACCGCGGCGGGGGCATTGTCAATAAATACCAATTTGGGTATTCGCGGGGATTGTGATAAAAATTTCTATTACAATTCTTTTGATTATGTTTCTTTTGATGTGGTCGTTACTCACAAAGACGGCGATACCGGGCACGGCGCGGCTTCCGCCAATAATTTGGATGGGGCGGATATTGATGCCGCATTTGCCCGCGCGCTGGAAAAGGCCAAAATGGCCATTGGGCCGGTTTATGCGGATTTGGGCGCGTATACTGTGGTGCTAGAGCCCGCCGCGGTGGCCAATTTGCTGATGTATGCCCTGTTTGGTTTAAATGGGGCCAGCTATGATAAAGGCATGGGATATGCCGCCGGGCGGCTGGGCGAGAAGATTTTTGGCGATAATTTCACAATCAAAGACGATATCAATAATCCCCATACTTTCCAGCGAAAAGCCGATGCGGAGGGACGCCGCCGCCAGCCTGTGGATTTGTTCACAAACGGCGTTTTGCAAAATGTGCTATATTGCAATAAAACCGCCAAAAAAGCCGGCAAAGAGCCGACCGGGCATGCGCTGGGCTCAATGTGGGGCGCGGCATCCGAGGGCGGCCTGCCCATGAATATCATAATGCAGGGCGGCGACAGCAATTTGGCCGATATGATTGCCGGGGTGGAGCGGGGCATCCTAGTTACCCATTTCCACTATTGCAATACGGTAAACCCCAAAACCCTGCAAATAACCGGCCTAACCCGGGATGGCACATTCCTAATCGAAAATGGCAAAATTAGCAAACCCCTGTGCAATATGCGTTTTACCGAAAGTTTACTAAATGCTTTTTCAAACATAAAGGTTTTGTCGAAAGAACTGACCCCCGCGGGGATGTTTGGCGGTGTCGCGCTATTGCCCTCGGTTGTCATTGAGAATTTCCATTTTACCAGCGGGCAAAAATAAATTTATGACAATAGCGAACGTAGGGGCGGCCATTGGCCGCCTTTTACAAATCGCTGATAATTGAAAAATACCCTTTGCGGACATTAGGCGGCCAATGGTCGCCCCTACGTCAACCCGAATATCCACATCTGGCGTTTTTCATTGTTTGCTTTTTTGGATTTGCTGTGATATAATGGTAAAAAAAGGAGGGGATTTTTTGATTTATCGGAAATTTCAGAATCGCAAACTGCCTTGGTTGGGGATGGGGGCTATGCGGCTGCCATGCGGGGCGGATGGTGCTATTGATGAGGCGGAGGCGCAGCGCATGATTGATAGCGCGATGGCCGCCGGGGTGAATTATTTTGATACCAGCTATTTTTATCATGGGGGCGATTCGGAGAGCTTTTTGCGGCGGGCGCTGGGGCGGCATCCGCGCGGGGCCTGGCTTTTGGCCGACAAAATGCCCGGCAATATGATGCGCAAAATCGACGGGGGAATCGAGGTTTCTGGCATGAATATGCCGCCGCGCACCATCGCCCATCCCCGAGAGATTTTTGAATATCAGCTCGACCGATGCGGCGTTGATTTTTTTGATTTTTATATGCTGCATAATGTTTCGGAAACTACTTTTGCAATTTATACGGATAAAGATGTGGGGATGGTTGATTATTTGCTGGGCGAGAAAAAGGCCGGGCGCATCAAGCATTTGGGCTTTTCGGCTCATGGGCGGCCGGAAACCATTAAGGCTTTTTTGGAATATTTGCGCGAGCGCGGAGATTTGGAGCGCGCGGCGGAATTTGCGATGATACAGATAAATTATTTGGATTTCACTTTGCAAGAGGCGGGGAAAAAATACGATATTTTGACTGAATTTGGTGTGCCGGTTTTTGTGATGGAGCCGGTGCGGGGCGGGCGGCTGTGCAATCTGCCAAAAACCGCCGCAGATATTTTGGCCGCCGCGCGTCCGGATTTGACCCAGGCGCAGTGGGCGTTTAAATATTTACAAACTTTTCCAAATATAGCAGTTGTTGTTAGTGGAATGACTACTCAGGAGCAATTAAAGGAAAATATTGACATTTTCCGGGTGGACGAGCCTTTGCGCGCGGCGGATTTGGCTGTGCTGGATAGGGTGGTTGGCGGGCTGGCCAATCTTTCGCCCTGCACCGATTGCAAATATTGTCTGGATATTTGCCCGGTCGATTTGGATATTCCGAAGCTGCTGGCCATGCATAATGAGGCGGGATACGAGGTTTCATGGACATTGCGAAATACCCTGCGGGGGCTGGATGCGGCGCGCCTTCCCGGCAATTGCACCGGCTGCGGGGCGTGCAATCCGCTTTGTCCGCAAAATATCGATATTCCGGCGGTTTTGGGGCGTTTTGCAGATTTGATAAAATAAGGAGATAAAATTATGAATCTAATGGTAGAATTGCGGGATAGATTGGACGAGGCTGATAAAACCGCCTGTTTGGATACTATTCGCGAGATTATACGTATCAGCAATCTGGCGCGGCGGCAGGGGATTTTGGCTTTGGAAACCGAGGGGCGCGAATGCGAAAATATGCTGATGCAAATCGGCTTTTTGATGATAGCGGATGGGCGCGAGCCGGGGGATGTGGCGCGGGTTTTTGAAAATTTGATAATCGCCGGGGATTTCCGCGGGACTGATTTGCTAATGCGGCTGATTATTTCCGAGGGAATTTTGCGCATACAAACCGGCGAAAATCCGCGGTTTCTCGTTATTCGCCTATTGGCGATGCTGGGCGAGGATTTTTTGATACACACCGACGAAATTATGGAATACGCGGCGCAATCTATGGAAAATATTGACAACACCCTGCAAATCATTAGCCGAAAGGCACTAACGCCCCAAAGCGCGGCTTTTGAGCATACTATTTTGACCGCAAACCGCCATGCGCTTTTCCATATTTTGTCAGGCACTCAACACCATACTTTGGTGGCCGCCCTAAGCGGATGCTCGATTTCCGCCATTTACAAAATCGGCGATTGCGTGTCAATCAACACCTATGAAAATATTTGCGAGGACATCCTCCGCGCCGCAAAACTGCCGCCGGACTATGTGCAACAGGCGCAGGACATGATTTTGGCGCGAATCGAAATGCTTCGCGCCCGGGGGGAAATTATTTGATAGATGCAAATTTGTCGATAAAACTGGCGGTTTTGGTGGGGGAGATAATGCTGCAAAGCGGCGGCGAAACGGCGCGGATAGAGGATACCATGCTGCGGATTTTGCAAAAATGCGGCTATGGCGGCTCGCAGATTTTCGCCACATCTACCGGGATTTTTGCCTCGGCCATTGCCGAGGATACCGAGCAGGTGGCCACCATGATTCGCCGAGTGCCGCGCCGCAGCAATGATTTGGCAAAGGTGGCGGCGGTAAATGGGCTTTCGCGGGATTTTGTCGAGGGCAAAATTGATGCGGATGAGGCCCTGCGCCGGCTGGCGGATTTGCGCCGCATCCCGCCCTATCCGGCGATTGTCCGGATTTTGGGCTGTGCCGTGGCCAGCTTTTGTTTTGCGAGCATGCTCGGCGGCGGGCTTTTCGATTCTTTGGCGGCGTTTATTGCGGCATCTATTATGCAAATCCCGGTGCTAATGCTGGATAGGCGGCGGGTTGCGGGGGTTTTGGTAAATATTATCGGCGGGTTTTGCGGGGCTATGCTGTCGTTGATACTGTTAAACGCAGGGCTGGGCGAGGATATCGGCTCTATTACCATAGGCGCGATTATGCCTCTAGTCCCCGGCGTTTCTTTAACAAACGCCATCCGCGATATTTTGGGCGGCGATTTTTCGGCGGGCTCGGCGCGGATTATGGAGGCTCTGCTGGTGGCGGTAGCAATCGCCGCCGGAGTAGGGATTGCCATGCATTTATGGGTATCAACAATCGGGGGTGCATTGATATGATAATTGACATTATTATCCAAATAGCAATGTCTTTTGTTGGCACTATCGGTTTTTCGATTTTGTTTAATGTGCCCAAAAAAGAGCTGGTATTTTGCGGCATTGGCGGCAGTATCGGCTGGATGCTCCATTATTTTATGATGGACACCAGCCCGATTTTGGGCACATTTGCCGGAACGGCGGCTGTGGCGGCGATAGCGCGGCATTTGGCATACCGCCGCAAAATGCCCGTCACGATTTATATGATTCCCGGAATTATCCCCCTTGTGCCGGGTGCTGGCATTTATTTCACGATGTTTTATATTGTAATGGGGGAATATAATGACGCAATGCTACGCGGCGTGGCAACGCTCGCCGCCGCCGGGGTTATAGCCCTCGGTCTGCTGGCGGTTTTATCGCTACCACGCCGCTTATTTGGTTATAAAATGTGAAATTTATTGCGAAGCTCTAAAATTCTCAACAAACCGCATCATATCAGCAATCATTTGATGCGCCGAACCAAACCCGCCAACCACCGTATACCATTCCTGCGGATAAAGGGCGTAAATATGGCCATTTTCAAAGGCGGCGGTGCGCTGGATAATCGGGTCGGCCAAAAGAGCGGCATGCCCGGCGGATTCCGGAATATTATCGGCCATTTCATTTCTGTCCAGCAGGAAAATAATGTCAGGATTTAGTGCCAAAACAAATTCGGCGCGAGCCTCAAAGCCGTGCTGGTCGGTAAACCGCCCCAAATCTTCCGGCGCGACGGCGGGGATAAATCCAAATTCCTCATAAACCATATCCATGCGGCTGTTTGCCAAAAATAGCGACAAATTTGTGGGGGTAGTCATCATCAGGAAAACGGCGCGCATATCGGATTCCTGCGCCACGGCGTGAATATACGCCATTCCATCGCGGATGCTCTCGATTTCGGCAAAAAGGTCATCGGCAACATGCGGCCAAATGAGTGCCAGAGATTCGGCATTGCGCGTGATATCGTTTAGCAAATCGGAATCTTGTGCATTTATTGTCAAACGGATAAAGGCGGTATTGCTATAACGCTCCTCCGTCCGATCTCTAAAATCCTGCACATCCTCGGCGGCCAGCCGGTCGCCCTGGGCATTCATCCCAAAAGACCGCGCCCCCAAAATAATCAGCTCGGGCGGCACTAAATCCAAAGTATCCCAGCAAACATAAAATAGCGTGCCGCCATCAAAAATCCGCAAATCAGGGATATCGTTAATCCCCTGCAAAACAGATGGCAGGCCGGCGGGATTTGGCACAATCAGGGTTTCGATGCCGAAACGCTCAAAACCGATGGTATACATCATATCCAAAATCCCTTGGTCATAAATCGCGACAACGGTGGGATTTTGCCGCACCTGAACAACATTGCCATTAAAATCGGTAATAGTCACCAATTCGCGCGGGGCGGGTGTTGTTGGCTGGGCGGCTGGGCCGGGGATAGGGGCGGGGGGATCTCCCTGCCCGCAGGCGGTAATTGCAAAAGTAATTGCAAATAGCGCGATAAGTAAAATTGCTTTTTTCATGTGATTTCTCACTCCTTATATTTTTTTCGGCTCATTGGCCGTTTTGTTGACAATCATAATACAAACAAATCGGTTTATCATCATGATGGGTGATATGAAAATCATGGTCGAAAACCGGATTAAGCACCTCAGGAATTACCACATCGAGCGGGCTGCCCTCTTTATAAATTTGGCCGTCTTTCATGGCGATAATATGCCCGGCATAGGCGGCGGCAAAATTGATATCATGCAAAACAATAACAATGGTTTTGCCCAAATCCGATACCAGCTTTTGCACAATTTTCATCATCTCAACAGAATATTTGATATCCAAATTATTTAGCGGCTCATCCAAAAAAATATATGGGGTATCCTGCGCCAAAATCATGGCAATAAACGCCCGCTGGCGCTGGCCGCCGGATATTTCATCCAAATAGCTCTGCGCGATATCCGCCAGATTCATATATTCGATGGCCTCGGCCACCTTTGCTTTATCCGCCTCTTTTAGCCGCCCGCCGCAATGGGGAAATCGGCCGTATTCCACCAAATCCTCCACGGTGATTCGGATATTGATTTGATGGGTTTGTTTCAGAAATGCCACCTTTTTGGCAATATCCGCCGTCTTTATTTTGCGGACATCCACCCCATCAAATGTCACCAAACCGCTTTTTGGCGCAATCAAATTGGTCATCACCCCCAGCAGGGTGGATTTGCCCGCCCCATTTGCCCCCACCAGCGCGGTTATGGTATTGTCTAGCACATTTAAACTAACATCCTTTAAAATCTCTTTGCCATGGCGGGTATAGGTTTGGGTAATATTTTTAACCTCAATCATGATGTCCGATTCTCCTTTAAAATCAAGTAAAATACATATATACAGCCCACCAAATTGATAATCGCGGTGACGGGGATGGCCCATTCAAAAAATACCCGCACAGCCTCGCCCAAAATCAATGCCAATGCCGCCATCATAGCCGAGCCGATAAATAGCGGCAGGTGTTTATGGGTTTTTAATATTTCCCGCGCGGCATTTACCGCCAAAAGCCCCAGAAATGTCAGCGAACCTATTAGGGCCGTGGCGACGCTCATGCCGACCGCGATAATAATCAGGTTTATGGTCATTTCCCGCTCATATGCTATCCCTAGGCTTTTGGCCTGCACCGCGCCTAGGCTCATCACATTATACCGCCTATGCCGCCAAAGGGTGGCCAGCACCACCGCCGCCATTATGGGCAGGGCGATATTGATAATGCCGGTGTTCATATTATTGATATTTACCGAGGTGGCGGCCTGCACCTGAAAAAAATCGCTTTGATTCATAATCACCTGCAAATAGCGAGTGCCGCTGCCAATAATCCCTGATAAAACAATCCCAAACATTAGCAAAAATATGATATTATTTCGTTTGCTGCGCAAAATAAATCCAAACATTAGCATAGATATCACAACCATAATTCCGGCGGTAATGAAATAATTCACATATGGGTCGATAAATAAAATCGATTGCGCGCCGAAAACAAAAACCAAAACCGTTTGCGTGCCTACAAAAATCGAATCAAAGCCAATCATGGAGGGCGTTAGCACCCGGCTTTGCACAATCGTCTGGAAAGACAGGCTAACCACCGCCAAAACAATCGCCGATGCACCCATGGCATAAAGCGCGGGCAAGGTGCGCCCCATAATGCTCTCGATAGCCCCGGGGGGTATCATATCCCGGGTCAGCCCCATGCGAAACACGCGCAAATATGTGCGGGAATAGATATATAGCGCGACCGCGCCGGCTATGGCCAGAGCGAGTATTATAAACACGGCGATAATCCGCGCGTTAGGCCGTTTTGCGTTTGCCACCATACATCCCCCTCAGCAAATAAATCATAAATATCACGCCGCCCATTACGCTGATTGTAACGCTAACATTCATCTCGAAAGGAAATATCATCAGCCGGCTGGCAATATCGCAAAATAGCACAAAACACGCGCCGAAAAGCATTAGGTCAAAAATCGAGCGTTTTAGATTATCGCCGAAAAACGATGTGGCCATATTCGGGATAATCAGGCCGATAAAGGGCAGAGGGCCCACCGCCACAAAGGTAGATGCGCTAATGAGCGCGATAATAATAAGCCCCACCATCACAACGCGATTATAATTCAGCCCCAAATTTTTGGCAAAATCTGCGCCTAGGCCGATGATGCTGAATTTTGTGGCATATAACACAGAAAAAATCAGCGGCACAATCACAATATAGACCAAATCAAAATTGCCCAGCCGGGCGAAACTACCCAGATTAAACTGATTGAGTGTTTGCTGCACCTCGAATTGAAAGGCGACAATAGTAGACAGCGCGCTAATAACACCGCCATACATCATGCCCAAAAGAGGGATATAAACCACCTCGCGGATTTTCAGGCGGTTAATGACGGCGGTGAATAGGAGAGTGCCCAAAAAGGCGAAAACGAAGGCAAAGCCCGCCTGCAAAATGCCCGACCTATGCCCCAGAAATACAAATGAGAGCAGCAGGCCGAAAGCGGCGGCATCTGTAGTGCCGGCGGTGGTGGGCGACATAAATTTATTGCGGCTAATGGCCTGCATAATCAGCCCCGCCACACTAAGCCCCGCCGCCGACAAAATCACCGCCATAGTCCGCGGCAATCGGCTATGTAAAAAAATAAACCGCGACAGCTCATCCCCGCGCAAAAAGGAGCTAAGGCTAACATCCGCCATAGACCCCACCTCAAGCGACAGCAGCGTCAAAACAACAAATGCCACCAAAATCAAAATCCGTTTCCAATGCCGCCGAAAAAACCCCATCTGATACCATCCCCCCAAGTTAGTGTTGCCTAACTCATTATATGTTAGCATAGACTAACTGGTTTTGTCAAGTGTTTTTTTGAAAAAGATGGGGTTTATTTTTGGGGCGGTTTGTGTTATAATTTTGTTGATTAGGAGGCGATGTTAATGAATGATGACAGAGCGCGAAAAGTATTTAAAATGACATTTGCGAGCATTTACCCGCATTATGTGGCAAAAATAGAGCGCAAAGGCCGCAACAAAACCGAGCTGGATGCAGCCATTTGCTGGCTGACAGGCTATGATGACGAGGGGCTGGAATCACAAATCCACCAACAAGCCACCCTAGAGGAATTTTTTTCACAAGCCCCCCAAATAAACCCAAACGCCCCCAAAATCAAGGGCGTCATCTGCGGCATCCGCGTCGAGGAAATCCAAGACCCCCTAATGCAGAAAATCCGCTGGATGGACAAGCTTGTAGACGAATTGTCAAAGGGTAAAACACATAATGAAAAATATAGTTGACAAAAAAACTGTTTTGTGATATATTGTAAAGCGTTGAACTGTTTACACAAAAATCAAGGAGGAGGTAAAATGGGTGGATTGATAAAAGAGGAATTGATGCAGTCGTTTATTCGGCTGTATAAATCCAATTGGCCATCGCTGTTTTCTCATATGGACGTGACTGTGATGGGCTTTATGAAATCTGTTGAAAATAATAGCCCTGATTCTGAGGATAATGTGTTTTTGGTGGATTTGCAGGATAAATTGCATATCTCAAAGGCCGCGATTTCGCAGATAGCCGGCAGTTTAGAGGAGAAAGGCCTGCTGCTGCGCGAAACAATGAAAAGCAATCGGCGAAAGCTGATGATAACGCTAACGCCCGAGGGCAAAGAGGCACTATCTCGCGCCCAGCAGGAATTTGATTTGCTAATGGGGCTGCTTGTTTCCCGGCTGGGCGACCATGATGCCCGCGAGGCCGTCCGCATATTTAATTTATTTGCGGATATTGTAAAGGAAGTACAAGATGAAAGAAAAGAGAGGGAATAAATTATGATTGAGAAATTTAGCGTACGCAAGCCTTTTACGGTGCTTGTTGGGATTATTTTGATTATTGTTTTGGGCGTGGTGTCTTTTACGAATACCTCTACAGACCTGCTGCCCTCCATGGATTTGCCGTTTTCCGCCGTTTTTACCACATATATCGGCGCGACCCCAGAGCAGGTGGAGCGGGATGTTTCCATCCCCAAAGAAACCGCGCTATCGACCCTTTCGGGCATCCAAACCGTGCAATCTATTTCAAATGAGCATGTATCCATTGTAATCCTCGAATTTACCGGGACGACAAATATGGATTCGGCATCGCTGGAAATCCGCGAGGCTCTGGATATGATGAGCCTGCCCGATGGCGCAGGGCGACCCAGCGTAATCCGCATGAATCCCGATATGCTGCCCATTATGACCGCCAATATCTCCATGGCCGGGGTGGAAATCGACGAGCTATCCGAATTCGCCCGCAGTACCGTCGCCCCCGCGCTGGAGGGCGTTCCCGGCGTTGCTGTGGTAAATTTGTCTGGGCTTGTGCAAAATCAATTGCATATTATTATTCGTGATGAATTGGTAAGAAATGTAAATGCTACCATAAATGCCCATTTTCATGCAATGATGGCGCAGATGCAGGCGCAAATGGAGGCTGTTATTGGCGCGCAGGTAGAGGGGCAAATGGCCATATGGGCGGCGGAGCGCATCCCCGAGCTAATGGGCGAGGGTTATACTTTTGACGAGGCGCAGGCGCAAATCGCCGCCGAAACTCCCGCAGTAGCAGGGCAAATGGCGGCGGAAATCGCCGCGGCTATGGCGGCGGAAGCCCCGGATATGGGCGATATGCCCACCCCCGGCATCCCCCCCGAAATGCTCACCGTCGGCACGATTGCCGATATTTTAACAGCCCAAAATTTTGCCATGCCCGCCGGGATGATTACCGATGGCGGCGCAGAGCATATGGTGCGGGTTGGCGATCGTTTTGAAAATTTGGAAGAAATTGGAAATATGCTGATTTTTGACCCCGCCATGATGGGGCTAACCGCCATGGAGCCTATTCGTTTATCTGATATCGCCGAGGTTTTTCCTTGGGATAATAGCGGCGAGATTTTTACCCGCGTAAATGGCAATCCTAGCGTAATGTTTAGCATACAGGGGCAAAGCGAATTTACCACCGCGGATATCACAAATGCCGTCCGTGACCGGATGGACGCCCTCGAGGGCGAACACCCCGGCCTGAATTTTGCGGTTTTGATGGATCAGGGCGAGATGATTGGCATGATTATCAGCTCGGTGCTGGATAGCCTGATAATCGGGGGGATTTTGGCGATATTAGTTTTGCTGATATTTTTGCGCGATATTCGCCCTACTCTGATTGTGGCGGTGTCGATTCCGGTTAGTTTGATGCTGGCTTTCACTTTGATGTATTTTACAGGGGTTAGCCTGAATATGATATCTATGAGCGGTCTTGCGCTGACGGTGGGGATGCTGGTAGATAATTCCATTGTGGTTATTGAAAATATTTTCCGGATAAAAGCAAAAGGCGAGGTTTCCGCCGCTCGCGCCGCTGTAATCGGTACGCGGCAGGTATCGGGGGCTATCGCCGCCGCCACCCTCACAACGACTGCCATGTTTTTGCCAATCGTTTTCACCAGCGGCCTAACCCGCCAAATTTTCGCGGATTTAGGCCTGACAATCGCCTATGCGCTATTGGCGAGCTTGGCAATAGCTATGACTGTTGTGCCGGCGGCTTCGGCTGTTATGTTAAAAAATGTCAAAAAAGAGCAAGAGGGGCGTTTTTTCACAAAATTTGTGGATGGATATGAGCGGGCTTTGCGCTGGTCTTTGCGCTTTAAATGGCTTGTTTTGGCCTTTTCGCTGGTTGCCTTTGTGGTTAGCATTATGATGATTGGCCGCCAGGGGATGGAGATGTTTCCCGATATGGATATGCCCCAAATCACCGTTTCCGCCAATTTGCCCGAGGGCGCGACCTTTGAGGAGGCCGCCGAGGCAGCCGGGCTTTTCGCCGATTGGGTTTTGCTAATTGATGATGTGGAAACCGTCGGCGTTAGCGTTGGCGGCGGCGGAATGATGGCTATGCTTGGCGGCGCGTTTGGCATGGGCGGCGGCGGCGGCACAAATATCGAAATGAATATTTTGCTTTATGAGGATAGAAATATTAGTTTTTATGATTTGTCTAATATGATTACTTATATGGGCGAATCTTTGGGTCTGGAAGTCGATGTAATGGGCGCGGATGGCGGCATGGGGATGATGATGGGCCAGGCCATATCTGTGCGGATAGAGGGGCATGATTTGGATGATATGCGGGCTACGGGCATTGCTGTTGCCGAAATTATCAATACCGTGCCGGGTGCTATAAATGTGACGGATTTAACAATCGAGGGCGCGTCGGAAATCCGAATCCGGGTTGACAAAGATGCGGCAATGGCGCATGGGCTAACGGTCGCCCAGGTATTTTTGGCCACAAACGCCGCCATTTCCGCCCCCGAGCGCAGTTTGCATATGACATTTTTGGGGCGCGGCTATGAGATTTTGGTAAAAGATGGCAATTTTATTGAGCCAGACCGCGCCGCAATCGAAAATATGCAAATCCAAACTCCTACTGGCTATGTGAATTTATCAGCAATAGCCGAAATATACTATGATTTGGGCTTTACCACCATCGGCCGATACAATCGCAATCGATTTATCACCATCTCCGGCGAGCTGGCCGAGGGATATAATGTGACGCTGGTAAACAACGAAATCGAGGCGCGGCTGGCTGATTTTGTGCCTATTGCCGGCAATCGGGTAGTAATCGGCGGCGAGGCGGAAATGATACAGGAAGCCTTTGCGGATTTGATTTTAATGTTGGTTTTGGGGCTATTGTTCACATATCTAATAATGGTCGCCCAATTCCAATCTTTGCTCTCTCCCTTCATTATAATGCTAACTTTGCCATTGGCTTTCACAGGCGGATTTGCGGCATTGATGATTATCGGGATGCCCCTGAGCATTGTTGCGATGATAGGCCTGATTTTGCTGGCGGGAGTGGCGATAAATAACGGAATTGTGCTGGTTAGCCGCATCACCCAAGACCGCTGGGATGGCATGAGCAAACGCGACGCCATAATAGATGCCGGCCGCAAGCGGATTCGCCCGATTTTAATGACCGCGATTTCCACGATTTTCGCGATGAGCGTCCTCGCGCTGGGCATAGGCGAAGGCACGGAAATGATGCAGCCCATGGCGGTCGCCACCATCGGCGGATTGCTATATTGCACCATTATGACGCTATTCGTCGTCCCGATTATGTATGATATTTTGCATCGCAATAAGGATATCACACAGGAAAATCTGGATGATGAGGTGGTAGAAATTTCTTAACAAAAAGTTTAGGATTTGTTTAAAAAAATGTAACAGTTTCGTAATATTTATAGTGGATTTTTGATTGATTGCGTGGTATAATAGTATAGTAAAAGATTCACAAAATGTTTTTCCAAATTTTTCGGATTTTTTTTCGGAAAAACTTGACAAAAACTTTTTGACATGTTATAGTTACAAGGTGTCAAGTTTGTGAATCGATGTCGCATGAGCGGTTTGTGGGAAACCGGCGGCGATTCGAGATATAAAATTTAGGGCGCGGGTATTTAGAAAACTGCTCCCAAACAAAAAGGAGAGGATCACCGAAATGAAAAAATTAGTAAGGAATGTTGCAGCTTTGGCTTTGGTAGGTGTTATGGCTTTTGCGGCAGTAGGATGCGGCAGAGGCGGCGATGACGCCCCAACCACTGCTCCAGGCACTCCCGCAGGTACTCCTGCACAAGGAGCTACTCCTGCACCAGGGACTCCACCACCAGCTGGAACACCAACAGAACCACTCTTTTCGTATCCAATGAATACGAATGTTGTTCTTACTTACTGGGTAGCTGAGGCTACCAATCACCAAGGTATTGTCGAGAACATCGGTCAAACCAGAATCAAGCAAAATCTGATGGCGGCTACCGGTATCACTGTTGATTTTTGGCAACCAACCGGCGCTACCGCTGCTGAGGGCTTTAATGTTCTCATCGCAACTGCACAATTCCCTCATATCGTTCAGGCCAACTGGCATGCCAACTTCCCAGGCGGCGTTGCTGGAGCTTTGAATGATGGCGTTATCATTCCTTTGAATGAGCCTATGGCTCAATGGGCGCCTAATTTTATGGCCATCCTTGATGGCAATGCAGAAGTTCGTCGCGCTGTTCATACAGACGATGGCGTATTATTCGTATTCCCATTTTTGAGAATCGATTATATCCTCAGAACTTCTACTGGCCCTATGATTCGTGCTGACTGGCTTGCTGCGCAAGGTCTTGCCGAGCCTGTAACCATCGCTGATTGGGAAAATATGTTGACTGTATTTAGAGATGTTTATGGAGCTAGCTTCTCTGGAGTTGCTTCTGGCGGTAATCCAAATGGATTGCACCAAATTTTCTCTAATGCTTTTGGACTTCGTCCACACCAAACCAATGGCTTTAATCTGCGTCCTGGTTCTCAAGAAGTATTCTGGTCTGGCGCAGATGAAGGTTTCCGCGCATATTGGGAAACTATGATTCGTTGGTTTGACCAAGGCCTGATTGACCCAGATATCACTGCTGCAAACCGCGCTCGCGTTGATGGCGGCGTTTTGGGCGAAGATTTTGGCGCATGGGTTCTGCCAGTTGGTGGCGGAATGGGTCCATTGCTTTCAAGCCCACCACATGACCAATTTGATATCGTTGCAGTTAGATGGCCAGTCCTTAATGCTGGCGACAGAACTTATTTCCAAGGAACTGCTAATGTTTTGGATCTTGGTTCTTGGGGTCATGCCGGTATTACTGTAACTGCCGAGCGTGATGGCGTTGTTATGTATGCTACCCGCTTCCTTGACTTTGGTTATTCCGAAGAAGGCGCTACCCTCATGAACTGGGGCGAGTATGGCCTTGTTTGGGAATGGGAAGATCAAGCTGCTGGCGTTCGTCGCTATACCGATTATATTCATAATCATCCAGGCGGCCGCAATTTCGCACAAGCCCTGTCTTATCATGCATTGGCTCCTATGAATGGGCCTTTCCCACAAGATGGCGGCTATATGCCTCAATTTGCAGCTCGTCCACAACAAAGAAACGCTCTGCAAATCTGGAACTTTGGTCATGACGCTATTCAAACCCTGTTGCCACCTGTTTCTTTCACCACTGCAGAAGCAGATGCTCACACTGCACACTGGGGCGATATCAATACTCATTTCACTTCCACTATCGCACAATGGCTAATTGGCGAAACTCAACTGAATGATGCTACTTGGGCAGCGTATCTGAATACTCTTGAGTCTTTGGGTATCAATACGTTGGTTCAAAATCATCAGGCTGCTGTTGACAGATTCTTCCGCAGATAATATCGTTTGTTAAAATTGCACAAAGCCCCCTCTTAATGAGGGGGCTTTTTTATATAAATGTCATATAATATTTGTAAATATTGCACAAATTTTTGTAAAATTTATATTGACACGCGCATAATTATAATGATATAATGTAATAAGTGAACAAATCGTGAATAAATTTAAAAATTAAGAGAGGAGTTGGCTACAATGAATGCAGTTAGCACCACAAAGGCCAAGGGTCAGGTATATAGTCAAAGTTTTGGCAAGCGGCTAGTTACCGATTTCCGCCGAAATGGCGAGCTATATATTCTCGTTATCCCGGTTTTGGCTTATTTCATCATATTCCAGTATGGGCCAATGTATGGGGCGCAAATTGCTTTTCGCAATTTTAGACCCATGGCCGGTATTTGGGGTAGTGAGTGGGTAGGGTTTCAATGGTTTATGCAGTTTTTCAACAGTCCGTTTTTCTTGTCCAGACTGTATAATACCTTCCGAATCAGCTTTTTAAGTCTGGTGTTTGGATTCCCCGCGCCTATTATTTTGGCGCTATTCCTAAACGAGGTAAAAAGCCGCAAATTTGCCCGCACCGTCCAAACTATCACCTATATGCCGTTTTTCATTTCGGTGGTAGTAGTAGCAGGTATGCTCATCAATTTCTTGGGCTCGACGGGGGTTATTACCCAGTTGTTAGCACCATTTGGCGTACCGGCGAGAAACATGCTGGATAATGTAAATTATTTCCTGCCGATTTTCATTTTAACAGGGATTTGGCAGGGGGTAGGATGGGGTTCTATTGTATATTTGGCAGCACTCCAGGGCATTGACCAGGAGCAATACGAGGCGGCCAGCATAGATGGAGCAAATCGCTGGCAACAAACCATCCATGTTACCATCCCCGGCATTTTGCCCACAATCGTAATCCTTTTGATTTTGCGAATGGGTCAGATGCTGGCGGTAGGAGCGGATTTGATTCTGCTGATTTATGGCCCGGCAATCTATGATGTTGCGGATGTTATTCAAACCTTTGTTTTCCGCCAAGGTATTGAAAACGCCAACCACAGCTATGCCACGGCCGTTGGATTATTTAACTCCGTTGTTAATTTAACATTCCTGATTGGCGCGAATTTCCTAGCGAAAAAAGCCAGCTCGGATGAAATGAGTCTATTCTAAGAGAGGAGGAAGATTTATGCATTTTGAAACAACGGGAATGAAGGCTTTTAAATGGTTCAATTATGTCTTCCTTGCCTTACTTAGCTTCGTTTGTTTGTATCCTATGCTATATGTTCTTTTTGTGGCATTTTCAGACCCGCGCGAATATATGGTGCATCAGGGCGCGCTTTGGTCGCCGGCAGGATTTTCGACCGCCTCCATGCGAGCGGTTTTCGGTAATGCACAAATTTTGCGGGGCTATCGCAATACTCTTTGGATTTTGGGTTTGGGCGTTCCCATCAATATTTTCATGACCCTGCTGGGCGCATATTTCCTATCTCGCAAAGGGGTTATGCTATTTAGACCCATTATGTTGTTGATTATTTTCACAATGTATTTTTCCGGCGGGATGATTCCGCGCTTTAGGCTGGTTAGTGATTTAGGCCTGATAAACTCGCGCTGGGCGATAATTTTGCCCTCGGCAATCTCTGTTTTCAACATGATTATTTTGAGAACGGCAATGAATTCTGTTCCCGCTAGTTTGGAGGAATCCGCCAAAATAGACGGTGCCAGCCATTTCCGGATACTTTTCAAAATTTTCCTGCCGCTGGTAATGCCGACCATCGCCGTTTTGGTACTATTTTACGGCGTAGCATTTTGGAATATGTGGTTTGACCCATTCCTCTTCCTAGGCCCACAAGCCAATCATCTTGTTCCTTTGCAGATTGTTTTGAGGGGGATTTTGGTAAATAACAACATGGATATGATGGTGGACGGCGTGGGCATGGACGACCGCGCGCTGGTCGCCGTCACAATCCAATACGCTATTATTATCGTGTCCACCGTGCCAATCCTAATGCTCTATCCATTCCTGCAAAGATATTTTGTAAAAGGTGTAATGGTAGGCGCAGTAAAGGGTTAGCGAGAATACTAAAATTACGGTCGAATCCCGAGTCGCGGTTGCGGCTCGGGATTTTCCAAATTATGACAAATATGAAAGGGTGAAAAAATGACAAAGCTTGTACAATGTATCCCAAATTTTAGCGAAGGCCGAGATTCCGCCATTATGGATGCGATTGTGGAGATTGCAAAGGGTACCCCCGGCGTTAGCCTTTTGGATTATTCGGCGGACGAAAGCCATAATCGCATGGTTGTCACAATGGTGGGCGATATTGCGGGGATAAAGACCGCCGCCATTGCTCTGGCTGAATTTGCCGCCGCCAAAATCGATTTGACACGCCATAGCGGCGAGCATCCCAGAATGGGCGCGGTTGACGTAATTCCTTTTGTGCCAATCAAAAATGTGACAATGGAGGAATGCATTGAGTTATCAAAAGAGGTGGCGGCGGCTGTGACGGAAAAGACCGGAATTCCGGTGTTTTTGTATGAGGAATCCGCTAGTAGCGATGGCCGCAAAAACCTCGCCGCGATTCGCCGCGGGGAATTCGAGGGGATGGCCAAAAAAATGGCAAAGTCCATTTGGAAGCCAGATTTTGGCGAGGCAGCACCCCACCCCACCGCTGGAGTTGTGGCGATTGGGGCGCGCATGCCGCTGATTGCCTTTAATGTGAACCTCAATACCGCGGATGTGGACATTGCCAATAAAATCGCAAAGGTTGTTCGCGCCAGCGGCGGCGGGCTACAATTTTGCAAAGCCATTGGCATAATGCTCGAAGACCGCGGCATTGCGCAGGTTTCCATGAATATGGTGAATTTCGAGGGCACTCCCCTTTATCGCGCCGTCGAAATGATTCGTTTTGAGGCGCGGCGATATGGGGTGGAAATTGTCGGCACGGAACTTATAGGATTAACCCCCGCCAAGGCCTTGATTGACACCGCCGAATATTATTTGCAATTGGAAAATTTGGATTACGCAAAACAAATTTTGGAGAATCATTTGCTATGATTGATATTTTGATAACGAATGCCCTAATTGCAACCGCGCGCGGCGAAAAAGCTTTGGGGGGTGCGAAGCAGGGCGATATTGCGATTACGCGCGGGTGCATCGGGATTGCAAATGGCAAAATTTGCCATATATCCGAGCAGATTCTCGAGGCGCGGCGGGTGCTGGATGCGGGCGGGCGGCTTGTTACGCCCGGTTTGGTAGACCCCCACACCCATCTTGTTTTTGGCGGCTCGCGGCAAAACGAAGTCCCGCAAAAGCTGGCCGGGGCGAGTTATATGGAGATTTTGGCGGCGGGCGGCGGCATTTTGTCTACTGTCCGCGCTACTCGCGCCGCCACCCATGCGGATTTATACGTACAAGCCGCGGGATATCTGGACAAAATGGCCGTCCATGGCACTACCGCCTGCGAGATAAAATCCGGCTATGGCCTGGATTTCGCCTCGGAGCTAAAGCAATTGGAGGTAATTCGGGATTTGCAAAAAAATGCCAAGCCGGAAATTGTGGCGACTTTTATGGGCGCGCATGCCATCCCCCCCGAATTTGCGGGGAATGCTGAAGGTTTTGTTGACGCGCTGGTCGAGATGATTCCAAAAATTGCCAATACTGATTTGGCGAAATATTGTGATATTTTTACCGAAACCGGGATTTTTGATATTGAGCAGTCCCGCCGAATTATGATGGCGGCGCGGGATGCTGGATTTTGTCTAAAAATTCACGCGGACGAAATCACCCCGCTGGGCGGCGCGGAATTGGCGGCGGAGATGGGCGCGGTATCCGCCGAGCATTTAATCGAGGCCACGGATGCCGGAATTTCGGCAATGGCGCGCGCCGGGACAATCGCGGTTTTGCTGCCGGCCACCAGCTTTTATTTGGACAAACCCTTTGCTCGGGCGCGGGACATGATTGCCCGCGGAGTTCCGGTGGCTTTGGCCACGGATTTCAACCCCGGCTCTAGCCCGAATTTCAATATGCAGTTTGTGCTAAATTTGGCATATCTGAAAATGCGCCTAAATCCCGCCCAGGCCTTGACCGCCGCCACTTTAAACGCCGCCGCCGCTATTGGATTGGCCGAAAACAAAGGCAGCATCGAAATAGGCAAAGATGCGGATTTAGTGATTTGGGATTGCCCGGATTTGGATTATTTGTTTTATCGCTATGGCGATAATCAGGTTTTCAAAACTATAATATTAGGAGAGATAATATGAGCGACAAATTGGTCGAGATGAAAGTGGCAGATTTTGTGAATAAATTGGCGAGTAGCTCGCCTGCACCGGGGGGCGGGTCGGCCGCCGCGCTGTCGGCCGCTATGGGCACGGGTTTGGTTCATATGGTTACGCAATTAACAATCGGCAAAAAGAAATTTGCCGAGCATGAGGAATTGATGGGCGAGATAGCCGCATCGGCGATGGACATTTGCCAAAAATTGGTAATTTGCATTGACCGGGATACGGATGCCTATAATGCGGTGTCGGCGGCTTTTGGGCTGGCGAAGGAGAGCGACGAGGAAAAAGCGGCGCGGACGGCGGCCATTCAGGCGGCTTTGCAGGGGGCGACCCGCGTGCCATACGAGGTGATGGAGCTGGCGGCGGCGGGGCTTGCGCTGATTCCCCGCGCCCGGGGCAAATCAAACCCGAATGCCGCCTCGGATTTGGAGGTGGCCGCGCTGAATTTGGCGGCGGGGGTGCGAGGCGCCTGGCATAATGTGGAAATAAATTTGGATAGCGTTAAAGACGAGGCGTTTGTTGCGGAATTTCGCGCAAAGGCCAAGGGGATTTTGGACGGGATTGGAGGGATTTAATGGATTGGCGGCAGATGCGCGAGCGGGTGATGGCTTTGCCGATTTTGCGCGAGCGCGCCGAGTATTTGCGGGGCGAGATAGAGCGCGCCGAGGCCGCTGTGGCGCGGCTTTTGCGGGAATATGAAAAGGGGCGGCGCGGCGTTGAAAAGCTGCAAAATGAAACTCTGTCAGCGTTTTTGTTTCGGCTGGTTGGCAAGCACGAGCAGCGGCTCGATGAGCGGATGGAAGCCGAATTGGCGGCGAAACTGCGATATGATAATGAGGCCGCCCATTTGGCGCGGCTGCGGGACGAGCTGGCGGAGATGGATGGGCGGATAGCCGCTCTGGCGGCGGAGGAGCGGCAATATCAGGCGGAGCTGGCGGCGCGGCGCGAGCAGCAAATGGCGGGGCTTAGTCGGCAGGCTTGTGATATTTTTGCCAAACTTTGGGAGGAATACGAGGCATTGTCCGCACAAATGGCGCGATTGCAGGAAACGAAAGCGACCCTGAAAGCCGCTATGGATGCGGCATGGGCGGCTCTGGATTCGCTGGATTCCGCCAAAAGCTGGTCTACGGTGGATTTATTTACCCGCAGCAGCTTTTTGGTGCATATTGCCAAATATTCCCATATTGACGAGGCCGAGGAAAATTTTAATGCCCTCTCCCATTATCTGGGAAAGCTTTATGATGAGCTAGGCGACCGGTATGGCCTGTGTGGCGGGGTTTTGGAGGGGATTGAGGGAATTTCCTCGACCCAGCGCGCCGTGGATTTATGGTTTGATAATATTTTCACTACTATGTCTGTGAAAAACAAGCTGGCAAATAATGCTGATGAAATCAGCGATGTTGTGGCTATGCTAAACCGTGTGGAAATTCAGTTGGATGAAAAGCGGAAAATGCTGGCGGCGGAGATTGCCAAAAATCGGCAAGCCGAGGAAGAGCTATTGATTAGCAAATAATTACATTGGAGGCATATTATGGATTTTAAAATGAAAAAATTATATCATGGTGCGGCCTATTATCCTGAGCTATGGGATGCGGGGCTGATTGACGAGGATATTCGCCTAATGGGCGAGGCCGGCATAAATATGGCGCGGATTGGGGAATTTTGGTGGGCTTGTGTTGAGCCATATCAGGGCGATTTTCGGACGGACTGGATTGTGGAGATTTTGGATAAATTGCACAAAGCCGGGATTGATGTTTGCATGTGTACGCCTACGCCTACGCCGCCGATTTGGCTGACTTTTGGCCATGAGGAGCGTTTGCACATAAATGCTAATGGTCAGACCATGATTCATGGCTCGCGCCAGCAATGTTGCACAAATAATCCCGAATACCGCGCTTTATCTTTGTTGGTTATTGACAAAATTGCGGCGGCGGTGGCCAGCCATCCTGCGGTGGTGCTTTGGCAATTGGATAACGAATTTAAATGCCATATTCGTGAATGTTTTTGCGATATTTGCAAAGGGCAATGGCATGATTGGCTAAAGGCAAAATATGGAAGCATTGAAAATCTGAATGATGCCTGGGGCAGCCAAATTTGGAGCCAGTGGTATCAGAATTTCGAGCAAATCCCTGTGCCGCTTTTGGCCACGCCATTTCGCCATAATGCCAGCATGACCACGATGTATAAGGTTTTTCATCGTGAAAAAATTGCCGAATTTGCGGCGCAACAGGCCGAGGTTTTGCGCAAATACACAAAAACCCCGATTTGCACAAATGGCGGCATGGGTTTTGGGGTTGATAATGAGGTTATGTTCCAGAATTTGGATATGGTGGCATATTCTTCCTATTCACCGCAGGATACTTTCCATGCGTGGATTATGAATTGCGATATTTGGCGCGGCATCAAAAAAGACCGGCCGTTTTGGAATTTGGAAACCACCGCAGCGCACACCGGCGCGATTGACCGGCTGGCGACCCCCCATCCCAATGGGTATTTGGTGCCGGAGCTGGTGGCGGTTTTCGCGCTGGGCGGCGCGGGTTTCACCTATTGGCTTTGGCGGCAACAGCGCACGGGCTGCGAGATTAGCCATTCGGCGGTGATTTCCGCATGGGGCGCGCCCGGCGTTGGCTGGGACAATGTGCTGGCGGCGCGGGCGGCCATGGACGAGATTTCGCCATTTATTTTGGCGACCGAGCCGACCCCTGCCGAATGTGTGCTGACATATTCTGACAGGGCGCGGGTTATGATGGAAACGGAAAACCACCGCTATAATGATTATCGCGGGCTTTCTACCGAATTATTCAAAATTATTTTGGAGGCGGGTTTGCACCGCGACCTTTTGCCGGAAAATCAAAATATTGATGGCGCAAAGCTTTTGATTACGCCATTTATGATGCATATGAGCAAGAGTTATTTTGAGCGCGCAAAGGCTTTTGTTGAGGCTGGCGGGGTTTGGATAATTGGTCCTGCCACCGGCGGACGCACCGAGCATCATACCGTCACCACCGATAATGCGCTGGGCGGCGAAATCGAGGCGTTTGCGGGGGTGACTGCGCGCAATACCTATTCGATTGACAAATCCGGCGCAATCGGCGAGGCCTTTGGCGAAAGTGCCGAGCTAACTATGTGGTCGAGCGATTTTGTTTTGCATGATGCGGCGGCTCTGGGCCATATGCGCGGCGGCCTCACCCCCGACAAACCCTTTATTACCGAGGTTTCGCGGGGCAAGGGGCGCGTTATTATGATGGGCAGCCAGCCGATTGGCGAAAGTGGCCAGGCTATTTGGCATAAACTGCTCGCCCATGCCGCAAATGCCGCCGGAATCAGCCGCACACAGGCCACCCCCGGCACTGTGGTTATTCCGCGCAAAGATGCGAACCACCAATATTTGGTAATTTGCAATATGGATGGCAAAGGCGGCGAGGTTACGCTACCATCTGTGGGGCATGAGATGCGCTCTAAAACCGATATTGGCAATAAATTGACAATCGCGCCATTTGATTGGAAGATTGTGCGGTTAGGTTAAGCGGCGATTCATGGCCTTTTCGTAAACCTCCAGCACAATCACCATTAAGTATACCGCCAGCAAAGAAGTGGTAATTTCTTCCACTAGCCGGGGTATCCAGAAATAAACCAGCCCCAAATCCCGGGTGACAGGGCCAACGACGGTGAGCAAAAGGATATAGGTATTGATAAAATTAAATAGCACACCGGGAAGGACGATAGCGACCAGCAGCTTGATAAAGCGATTATATAGCTGGTCGTTTTCGGTGATGCGGGTTTGTTTCCAAACGAGATACTGGGGAATCAGCCCCAGCGCGCCCGCGATTAGCAAGCCATAGGCGGCCGCATTGCGAATCAAATTATCCGGCCGGGGCGCGAGCCAGGCGGCATAGGCGGAATCCGGGGCGAAATAGATGGTGAGGGTATTTATCAGCCCAAAAATAAACACCGCGCCGAAAACCGAGCTATAAGCGATTGAGAAAATTTTGGGATTTATACGTTTAACCTTTAGCCAGAGCCAGCCGATGGTCAGCCCGCGGAAAAACGCCACCATTGTAACAGGGAGCAAAAACGCCCCTGTTATTCGTGGGTTTATAAAGAAATTGAGCAAATCCGCCATTGTGCGCTGTATCGCGCCATAAAATGGGCCAAAAAGCACCGCAATCATATTATGAAAAATCCCGGCGAAACCTATGCGAAACACCGGCGCGCCGCCAATTGGGATAACGATTGTAGTAATAATGCTAACCATCAGCCCCATCCCCAAAAAAATCCCGGAGATAATCATTTTTTGCAAGCCGGAATAGGGCGGCGAAACATTCTCCGGGGCGGGGATTTCGCCGCTGCGGCGGATGGCGACAAAAATCAGCAAAATCAGCAGGGCATAAATAATCGCGCCAAGCCAGTAAAATAGCGAAACATCAGCGATTTGGCGCAGAGCCAGGCCATGGGCAAAATGCATATTGAAAAAAACATAACAAAGCAAACTGCCCAATGTGACTTTTAAAATATGGCGAAAAGCCACGCCAGATGCGGCCAGAGCCACCAAAAGCCCGGGCAAAATCAAAAGGAATAAAATAGAAATATATTGGCCATAAATAACAAAATCTAGGCCGCCTATAAAATCCAGCCCTGTAATGCCGACGATGGAAATCGTTGCCATTCCGGGGTTTGTGAGGGTAATGAGCCGCCCGCCGCCTAGGTCGATATCATTGGTAATCGAATCATGCCATTCGTCATTGTGATGAAACAGGGCATTTTGGGGATTTTGGAAGCTATTGTCAATCCCGGTTTGGGATACAATCGTGCCGCGCCCTGCCAAATCATAGACAATAAAGCGGGTTTGGGCGGTTTGTCCCTCGGCGGCGGGCGCGCCATGCAAATGGAGGGTGCTAAAATCGCCCTCGCGCTCAACAAAGGCATAAACGCCCGAACCCGCGCGGTTTATTTCCTCGGCAATGCGCTGCTGCCAATTGTAATTTGAAATCGGCGCGCCGATTGTGATTTCAACATCAAAGGCATCATCAACAAACCGCACCCGAAACCAACTGGTCACAACCCAGGCATCCATCCCATCCGCGGGCAGGGCATAGCCCACATTTTGCTGAATCTGGGCGATTCGCTCCACAAAAATCTGCTCATCCCCCCCGCGGCCGCCCGCGCGAACCCTAAGAACATCATCGCCCGCAGTCACGCCGGTGATATTTAGCAATGGCAAAAAAAAGACAAGGCATAGCAAACCCGCCAAAATCATAATTGCGCGGCGTTCGTTTCTCATCGGCAACTTTTCCATTTTTTTACAACCCCCAATAATCTTATGTGATTATTGTATTACAAAACGCGCTAAAAGTCAAGGAGTGATTTCATTGAATCGTATAAATGAATTGGTGGATTTATTGAATCGTGCAAACGCCGCCTATGAGCGGGGCGAGCCATTTATGACGGATTTTGAATATGATGGGCTATATGACGAGCTGCTGGGGCTGGAGGCCGCCGAGGGGCTGGTTTTGGCGGATTCGCCTACCCAACGGGCGGGATACGAGATTGTTAGCGGTTTGGCAAAGATTGCTCATGAGGCGCGGCTTTTGTCTTTGGACAAAACCAAGGATAGCGCGGAAATGGCGGCGTTTTTGGGGGAGCATGGAGGGCAAGCGGGACTGCTTTTTTGGAAGCTAGATGGGCTGTCTGTTGTGCTAAAATACACCGGAGGGCGGCTGGTGCAGGCGGTTACGCGGGGCAATGGCGAGATTGGCGAGGATGTCACCCATAATGCGAAATTTTTTCGCAATACGCCGGATGGGATTGATTTTGCGGGGGAGCTTGTTTTGCGGGGCGAGGCGGTTATTAGTTTTAGCGAATTTAATCGTATCAACGAGGGGCTGGATGATGAGAAATACAAAAACCCCCGAAATTTATGCGCGGGGACTATTCGCCAGCTAAATAGCCGGGTGGCGGCCAGTCGCAATGTGGATTTTTATGGGTTTGCGCTGATTCGCGCCGAGGGGATGGATTTTGCGAAAAAATCCCAACAATTGGAATTTTTGGAAGAACTCGGTTTTGAATGTGCCACACATATTATTGTGGACGCAAAGAGCGTAATTGCCGAAATTGAGGGGTTTAAGGGGAAAATCGAGGGGGCGGATTTTGCCACCGACGGGCTGGTGTTGACCTATGATGATATCGCCCTTTCGGCGAGCCTGGGCGCGACCAGCAAATTTCCGCGGGATTCGCTGGCTTTCAAATGGGCGGACGAGCTGGCCGAGACGGTTTTGCGGCGCATCGAATGGCACACATCCCGCACCGGGCTGATTAACCCGATTGGGATTTTCGACCCGGTGGAGCTGGAGGGTACGCAGGTCGCGCGGGCGAGCCTGCATAATGTGAGCATTGTCGAAAAGCTGGAGCTGGCGGCGGGCGATACGATTCGGGTCTTTAAGGCGAATATGATTATCCCCCAGATTGCCGAAAATTTAACACGCGGCGGAATGGCGG
>Ga0209755_10002249_pt1 | contig 26920 bp, 16 predicted proteins | sample TergutCo191P1_FD_187301 | JGI IMG/M metagenome (GOLD analysis project Ga0209755, IMG submission 187301) | Cornitermes sp. P1 segment gut microbial communities from Petit-Saut dam, French Guiana - Co191P1 (SPAdes) (version 2) | ecosystem: Host-associated > Arthropoda: Insects > Digestive system...
GGAAAACTGGGAGCCCGAGGAGCCGGAGCCGCTTATAGAATTGGTAAAAAAGTAGCGAATTTCGTAAATACCCCATTCGGTCTGCATATATTTGCCGTTTGCCGTACGCGAGACTGTCGTTTCGTGGATATCGAGTTCCCTCGCTATGTCTCCAAGCGTAAGAGGAGCCAGATATTTTGGGCCATTGATAAAAAAAGAGCGCTGGAATTCCAAAATCGCGTTCGCCACGCGAATTAACGTGCGGCTGCGCTGGCTCAAATGGCTGATAAAAAGCCGAGCTTCCCTGATATTTTCTTTCGCGAAATCACGCGCCGCTTTGTCCTTGCTTTCGCCGAATTTTTCAAAATTGGAATTAATTCCCAAAACCGGGAAGGCTTCGTCATTTAGATTGATAGTAAATTGATCGCTGTCCCTTACAACCTTGATATCCGGCACTACAAATCGCGTTTCGTTAAGCATGGAAAAAAAAGCGCGCCCGGGAAAGGGAGAAAATTTTTTAATGTATTCGCAGATGAGCACGGTGTCTTCTTCGTCCAGTTTTAACTGCTTCGCGAGGACGCTGTATTTTTCCCGCTCGATAAGTTCAAGGTTATCCAGTAATTTTTCTATATCGGGAATTTCTGCGGGTGCGTCCTGCGAAATTGCTATTTGCACTTTTAAAGATTCGCGGTAGTCGCTTACGCAGCAGCCCGCAGGTTCAAGCCCCTGGACAAGTTTCATCGCTTCGTTCATGCGCGGTGTGTCTGCCGAAAAAAGCGTTTCCGGTTTTTCTTTGTGGAAGCCGTCGTCATTTAAATTTTGAATTAAAGTTTCTGCGATATTTTTTAATTCGCCGTCGATAGGTTCCAGCTGCAGTTGACGCAGAAGGTGTTCCTGCAATGTTTCGGATCTGGTTAGAGCGCCCTCGATAAATTGCCTGTGTTCTTCCGATTTTTGAGCGCCTCTTCTTCCCGGGTCTGATGTGGCTTCGAAGTATTCGTATTTCTCGCTTGTTTTTGCTTCGGTCTCGTTTAAAGGAACAATGCTTTTATCTTCGAGCAGTTCGAGCGCAGGGTTGCGTTCCAGTTCTTCTTCTATTCTTTCGCGCAGTTCCGCTATCGGCAGTTCCATCAGTTTTATAGACTGAAGCATCTGCGGATTCATTTTGAGATGCTGCTGTTGTGCTAGCGACGTGCGCATGGCTTGCATGGGTTTATTATAGTATTTATTTGTAATTTTCGCTATAATCCCTGTATGAACAACATACGACAAAAATTAAACGCGCTTGGGGTCGAAATCCCTTCGATACTGCTGCCACACAATACGCAGTCTGCGTCTGCGGATGACCTTTCCAAATGGGCTGTAATTGCCTGTGACCAGTTCACGCAGGATCGCGAATACTGGGAAAAGGTAAAGAAAGCCGCGGGGGACGCGCCGTCAACTTTAAACATGATCTTCCCGGAAATATTTTTGTCAGATGATGGCGCGCAGGAAAAAATAAAAGATATACATTCAACAATGAAGCGTTATCTGCAAGACGGCGTTTTCGCAGAGCCTATGCAGGGTTTTATTTACATCGAAAGAGACACGCCTTACCAAAAAAAACGCCGGGGTCTTGTAGCGGCGATAGATTTAGAGAAATACGATTGGCATCCGCAGGCTCGCCCATTAATCCGCTGTACAGAAGGCACAGTGGAAGAGCGGCTGCCTCCTCGCATGGATATTCGCCGTGGTGCGCCTTTGGAGCTCCCTCATGTATTACTGCTCATTGATGATAACAAAGAAAGCCTTTTGCCGCAGCTTGGCGAAAAGGTAAAAAACTCAAAGCCTATTTACGATACAAAATTGATGCTTGACTCCGGAAACATTAAAGGCTGGTTTTTAAATTCAGAGAGCGATTTTAATTTTATCGCGGAAAAACTTGACGAGCTTTTTAAACATTCTACTTCACGTTACGAAGGTGGAAACCCGTTTTTATTCGCGGTCGGCGACGGCAACCATTCGCTTGCGGCGGCAAGGGGTATTTGGCAGGAGTACAAAGCCGCTCATCCAGGTAATGAATTGCCAGAACATCCTTGCCGCTACGCCTTGGTAGAAATCGAAAACATCTATGACCCGGCGATAGAATTTGAACCTATCCATCGTGTTGTGTTTGATATCAACTATGACGGGATAATCAATTTACTTTCGCTGCTGCCGGATTTTTCCTGCCGCTCGGTAAATAGCGCCGAAGAACTCTCGCGTCTTGTAGTTAACTCGTCAGCGCCGAATTGTTTTGGCATAATTTGTGAAGGACGTTTCGCGCTTGTAGAAACATCGGCATCCGGGATAGCTACAGCGTGCCTGCAGCCGCTATTAGACAAGTACGCGAATACAAAGCCTCAGTTAATTGATTATATTCACGGAGAGGAAGATGTGATTAAAGTCGCTTCAAAAGGAGGAGCGGCGGGGGTATTACTGCCTCCGGTTCGTAAATCAGGTCTTTTTGAAACGGTGGGGCGCCTTGGTCCATTGCCGCGAAAGAGCTTCTCTATGGGTCATTCTGTCGAAAAACGCTTCTATTTAGAGGCTCGAAGCCTTCTCTAGGCGGAATATTGCTTTTTAGCTTTATTTTAGGTATAATATTCTTATGTATCATAACTTGATTAGAATTTTTTTAGTATTTTTGCTTTTATTCGCTTCGCTAAACTTTGTTTTCGCTCAAAGAATGCCGTCTGTCGGCATTGTTAATTTTGAAGTAAGCGGCAGCGGAGCTTCTCCTACAGACGCTTTCAATTTAACAGGCAAGGCGGTTGCCGAGTTTAACTCATGGGGAACGCTTAATGTTATCCAGGGGACAGCCGGAGCCGAGTACATTATAAAGGGTAGCTTATCCAGACTGGGAAATGATTTTACATTAAGCGCGGTAACAACAGATTCTTCCGGGCGCGTATTAAATGAATACAGTGAAAAATCGAATAATGCTAACAATATTTCCATTCCTTCATTTTGCGCTAAAGCAGTCGAAAGAGTTCCTCTGCCGAATTATTTATTGGGAACATGGCAGTCCATCCTCAATATGCCGGACGGTCCTGTTGTCTGTATTATCGAATTTAAATCCGACAGAAGAACAGTCGTTGTAGAAAGATATGATACATGGGAACACAAACAGCAAAACGCGCTTAGGTACGAGGGTTTTGGAACAGGTACTTATTCTTACAGAGGTTACGCGAACAGAACGATTACTATAAGCGGAAGACAGGCGCGTATCGACGCTGTCGTAAGCATCAATTTGGCGCTGGAAGAAACCCTGCCTGCCCAAACTTCTGTAAGCCTGAGCAATCTTAATTTAGAATTTAATGCCGACAGGACCGCTTTTACAATTGTAAGCAACATGATGCCGTGCGGAAGAAATTTTGACGGGCCTTCGGTTTATCAATCAGCGGTTCTTGGTTTTTCGCAGTTTTCGAAGATCAGGTAAACATTAAGAGGTAAATAATGAAAAGCAAGAAAATAATTTTTATTCTATTAATATTGTTTTTTCTTCTCCCGGCAGTTTTAACAGCGCAGCAGCAGAGAGTTGATGTAGCAAAAACTGAAGTTGGCGCCGCTCCAATGTGGAATGCCGCTATTGGAGATACGATTAAAGGCTCGCCTCACCTTCAGGCAAGCTCCGCTGTTTTGGTTGGTCAGAACGGAAAGATACGCTCGTTTTTTATGAGCAGCACACCGCTTTGGAATTTTGACGCGAGGGGAACAGCGGTTCCCTATATCGCGCGTTCTTACGAGGCGGCAACTTATGTTTGCAATACCGAAGGTATTTTAATGGCGGTAAACCGCGTAGGGCGCGAACTTTGGCGGCTCAATCTTAGAAAGCCGATCTCCTATTCGCCAGTTGTCGGCTGGGATGGCAGGGTTTTTATTTCTCTTGATGCTTCTATGACTTGCCGCACCGCTTCCGGAAATGCGCTGTGGACAATAGACCTTGGAAGCCCAATTGCCTTTGCTCCTGTATTAGACACGACAGGAAGCGTCGCCACGGTTTTGCAAAATAATGACTTTGTAAAGGTGCATCAATTCAGCCGTGTTGAGCGAATTAGGCTTAACAGGCTCCCAATAATGATAGTCTCTCTGGATGAAGGAAACAGACAAAGTTATGTGCTATTCCATCAATCAGGCGAAATGGAAAAAATTATTTTTAACTCAGGCGCGGCGGAAGGCAGACAGCTTTCAAGATCAAGTTTTGGTTCGCTTCCAGCTTCTCCTGTAGCGTCAACAAGCAGGGGAGACAAGTTTGCCGTAACGCTCAGAGACGGAAGAACATTATGCTATAACGCTGGCGGAAGCGTTCTTTGGACAAAAAACAGCCATGAACACGCGACAGAAAAAGGGTCAGGTAATATTTCTCTTGAGCAGACCGGAATGATGTGGGACGAAAGAGGTGTCTATGTGCTGTCTATCCGTGGCGTAAGCGCTTTCGCTCCGGAAGGCAGAAGACGCTTTGTTCACAGACTGCAGAATGTTTGTTCAGGTGTTCCCGCGCTAAGCGATGAAGGAATTCTTTACGCGACAGGAACAGATGATGTGCTGCGCGTTTATAAGATCGAAATGAAGCCGAGGACGATAAATATTATCAGATACTATGGCCCGGAACCTGAAGGCGATTACGGAATGGGAAATCCTCCTCCTTCGCCATGGACAGGGCAGAACAACAGGTATCAGGATCCTGAACAGGACAAAGTATATGACCAGATTGCCGCCGCGATTCAAAGCGGACAAATTGGCGAAAATGAACCAGCTTATGTCGCGTATATAATGGAAATGGTCGGCTTTTTTCTTGGCAGCCCGCAGACTTCCTCAGTTCGTCCTTTGGTAAAACCTCCGCAGCGCGTTAGGCTGCTTAACCTCCTCGCGCTTGTTGGTTCAAGAGAAACAATTCCTTTCCTTTGGAATATTTTCGATAAAGATCGCGAACCTGCCATCAGGAGCGCGTGCGCCGAAGCGATTGGCAGGATTGGCGTTGATCCTACGGGGCGGTCTTTTTATTCATACAATTATTTGCTTACCCCGAATAATCCTAATGTTGATCCTCAGCTTTTGTTAGCCGCTTCTTCTTCTATCGCGAGCCTTTGCCGTTTCTCGGGGCCTCCTTTAGCGCCTGATGGTATTAGAGTTCTGCGTTATTTTTCCAACCTGCCTTCTGTGCCGCCGCGCGTAAAAGAACAAATACGCAGTGAAGTTGACGGTTTGTATAAAGACGGCTACGACACAATTATTGAATAAATTATTTTTGTTCAAGGCGGGCCGCTTCCGCGAAATCACTTTCTGCCTTGTCGGTTTCGCCCTTGCTTTGCCAGGCGTTTGCTCGATTACGCCAGGCAGTAGTATAATCTCTTTTTAATCGTATTGCTTCAGAAAAATCCATAATCGCCTTATCGTCGTTTTCTTTTCTGTACCAGGCGCTGCCCCTTCTGTTCCAAATCATGGCGTTTAAAGGCTCCATGGTCAAAATCCTGTCGCAGTCTTCGATTGCTTTGTCATAATTACCGCTTTGGTAATAAGCGTGCGAACGATTGATAAGAGCGTCAACATAATTTTTATTAAGCAAAATAGCGCGCGAAAAATCTTCCACAGCTAAAGAGGTTTCTCCGCGTTCAGATCTCGCGAAACCGCGGTAATTGTAAACTTCCGATCTTGTGTTGTCCAATCTTATCGCGCGCGAGTAATCATCAATGGCTCGGTTGTATTCCTTTTTTTTAAGCCATGTATTACCGCGCGAAATATACGCTTCCGCGAACTCACCGTAATTATTTATTGATGAAGTGTATTCCGCAAGAGCTCTGTCATAATTCGCTTTTTTATAAAATTGCTCACCCGCGAAATAAGAAATTATATACTGATCCACTTCCATCTGTCTTAGTACATCAAGATCCGGGTTTTCGTAATTGATTGGGTCTATTTCCGATGTGCTTACCCTCCCTCGTATTCTGCTTAAACCAGACATCGATGATGGACGCGAAGTCTGATACGATACAAGAGCCTCGCCTTCTGTTACCTGATCTTCCGTGACTTCTTCTTCTGCTATTTCTTCTATAACGATCTCTTCAGTTTTTGTTTGAGGTTTTTCTTTTTCAGAACATGAAAAAATTAAAAAGCAGATGATGAGTATGAGGAAAAGCCCCTGTCTATTCAACAGAACCCTCTTCACTTTCGGCGGCTTCTGCCGGCGGCGGCGGAGCGGTTTCTCTGTAAATAAGTCTGACATATTCCATAGAAGAACGATGTCTGAGTTTTAATACCAGCACCTGATTATCCGGGTAATAAATCCAGCCTGACGAATCGTAGATTTCAAACTGAGGATCCGATCTCCAATCCATGCCATGAATTTGAATCCTTAAGAAGGGACGCACTCCGCGGATTATTATATGATGTGAAGAACCTGTCGGGAACGCAACCGACAAGTTTATGTTGCCTCCGCCAGCGTCCGTCGCTCTGATATTAGGTGAAACAGTCCATGCCCAATGCCCCGCGTCTGTAAGCCATGTTGCTCTTGGATAATAATCGCCTGGGTTGAGAATATTATAAAGTCTTCCCGCGTTGCCGCTTGTTATCGCGGAAATTACAAGCGACCTTCCAATTGCCGCCCACTCGGTATTGTTAGTCGCGTCCGCCCAGAAGAAAAGAGCTTTTCCAAGCCTTAAGCTATATTCAAAATTATTGCTTTCTGAACTTGACGCGTAAACAGCGTCGTTTTCTGTATCGCGATTCATATTTTCTGATATAAGCACAAGCATTTGTTCCGTTAGGTGCTCTATTGGATCACTTCCTCCGGGACGCCAGCGTTTCATATCAAAATAAACTTCTAAAAGCCCCGGGCAGTGTTCGGAAATAAGAGCGGAATTATTCGCGTTGTTTATAATATCGATAACTTCATTAGCAAGCGTTAAACTGCTTCGCGTAAAAAGATAATCAAGGATGTGTTCTTCTTTTAAAATATCAAGCGATTTCGCGCGTATTAATCTTGTTACATTATTCATTCTATCATTTTCCGCAGTAATAAATGTGCTGTAAGAATTTATCATGTTTCCAACGAAGGCTGCGGATTTGTAAGTGTGTCTTGGACTATTTAAAAAACTATTTGATAATTTTGTCACCGCTGCAGCGTATGTTCCGCGCTGAAGCGTTTGTGAAAGGTAAGCGATTATATCATCTTCGTTTTGAAGATTTCCCGCATTTTGATCCCATTGAATATAGTTTGAATTCTGCCATTGTTTTAAAACATTTGAATAATTTTGCACCTGAGTAATAATGTAATCTTCTGGGTCGAACGCTCTTTGTCTTCCTCTGGAACGATACGAGATAAACGCGTTGTCTTTGGAAAGAGTTAAAATACCGTTCTCCAGCTCATGTCCAAGGCTGCTAAAAACATAACGCGAACCTGAGTACATAATCCCAAGCTGCCCGGAATCCTGAATAACTGATGAACGTCTTGGTGTAAGGGGTATAGTAATTTCCTCTATGTCTTCCGCGAATTCCGCGCTTATCTGAAGTTCAGGGCCTCTGACAGAATCAAACGAAGCAAATGTAATAACTGTTCCGCCGGGAAAGAAAAAACGGGCGATATTATTATTAATGAGCATAGCCTCGGGGTTTACAGCGTTGACGGTGCCGCCTGAATTTGTAAGTTTTAAACCTTTTCCGCGTTCCTGTTTAAGCGCGAATTCTAAACCGCCGTAAAAAATCTTTATTCCGCCGGAAATTAAACGCGTCGCGTCATCAGAATCCGCTTCTGTCTCTTGTTTTTCACTTGGCCCGTCAGAAAAATGTCCTTTTATTGTCATAGAGCCCGAGGCAAATGAAAAATTTCCCTGATTCGAAAATTGCAATATAACCAAAACGCAAAAAACAGCGCAATACAGGACAGCAAGTCCGATAATTTTTGTCGCTAGCGGCTTTCTCATTGAAGCTCTGACCCCTTAATAAACACCTAATGTAACTTGTCGATTTATCGATTATTATATAGTATATATTAGCATGAAAATTAAGTACATTGGAAGCAGTTTACTGCTATTTTTGTTTTTTGGACTTTCCCCCCTTGTTTTTTGTCAGGAAGAAGCGCCTCCCGTAGGTCAGGTAATGGAAGCCATTCTGACACAGGCAGCCGAAAAGCTCGCTCGCAGAGAATACGCTCAGGCGCTTGAATTATTTGATACCTTGCCGCCTGAGTATGCGCAAGACACTCAAATCCGTATTTTACGCGCCGGTATTTGCAATTCAGCGGGAAGACCAGCGGAAGCCAAGAAGATAGCGAATGAAATTATCGCTTCAAACAAGAATAATATTGACGCGCTTATGATCCTCGCGGATGCCGCCATGATTGAAAATAAAGAGCGCGAGAGAAGACAGTTCCTGGAAAGTGTTATAAAGATTGACGCGAAACACGCGAGGGCGCTCATCGATTTAGCGAATATCAATTTAAAGAATCAAAATCTTAGAGTTGCGGGTAATTATTTTGACAGAGCGCTTGCGGCGGAACCTGAAAACGGCGAGGCCCTTGTGGGACGCGCTTCTGTTCATCGTTATAGTAAAGAATTTAAAAAAGCCGAAGGACTTTTAAACCGCGCTGTGCGTTTGTATCCTGATTGGGCAAGACCTCTCCAGGAAAGGGCAAGAATTTATAAGAGCGCGGGTTTTAACACAGACGCTCTGGAAGATTTTGCCGCGGCAATAAAACTTGAGCCTGATAATTACTGGGTGCTTGTCGATTACGGCACTCTTTTAATGGAAACGAATCAAAAAAAGGCAGCCTTAGAGTATTTTAACCGCGCAATAAAAATTTCACCTAATTCTTTTATTGCCTATGTATACAGCGCCGCTATTAAGGACGAGTTAGGTGACTATGCCGGAGCGGAAAAAGATTACATAGCTTTAACAAAACTTAAGCCTGATTATTATTTTGGCTTTGAGGCGCTTGGCATTATCAGGATGAGGAACAAGCAATGGGCGCTTGCCCGCGATTCATTTTTGGACGCGTACAAGCAGGCTCCTAAAGAATTTAATTACGCCATTTTAGCGTCAATAAACTGGATGCGCGCGGGCAAACAAACAGACCCAAAACAATTCCTCGCGCAGGTTATTAAAACAGCGCCCAGAGATTCCCTTGACAGGGCAATGCTGACTCTTTTTCATGATTTAAAAGGCGATGCCGATGTCGGTATAAAGGTTGAAGCAGAAAAAAACAATTATGAAAAGACAAAAATGCTTTATTTTCTTGCTTCGTATTACGATATTAGGGGAAATAAAACAATAGCGGATAAATATTTTTTAATGGCGAAGGATCTTAACGCTGTCGGTTCTCTGGAATGGCGGTTAAATGAAATAATGCTGACAGAACGAGGCATAAACTTAAAGGACAAATGATGAGCAGCAATACAACAACAATTACCCTTGGCAACAGAGTGTTTAAATTGATCGGAACGGCGCATGTTTCGCGTGAAAGCATAGATGAAGTGCGCGGTATAATCAGCGAAGAAAAACCTGATATGGTTTGCGTAGAATTGGATCAGGGCAGGTATAATTCTATAACTCAAAATGACACCTGGGAAAAACTCGATTTGGCAAAAGTGTTTAAGGAAGGAAAGGGATTTTTATTAATAGCGAACCTTGTGCTTGCGGGTTTCCAAAAACGTCTTGGCAATGATCTCGGCGTAAAACCCGGCGAAGAAATGAAGACAGCAATAGAAACAGCAAATGAAATAGGAGTGCCTTTCTCTTTCTGCGACAGGGAAGTACACACTACTCTTCGCCGAGCTTGGGCAAAATGCGGCTTGTGGAGTAAGTGCAAACTTTTATCCGCGCTTTTCGCGAGCGCCTTTACAAATGAAAAAATGGATGAAAAGGAAATAGAAAACCTAAAAAATAAAAATGAACTTGACGGCATGATGAGCGAACTCGCTAATTATCTGCCGCCTGTTAAGACTGTTTTAATAGATGAGAGAGACAAATACCTTGCTTCAAAAATATGGACATCAACGCCTCCGGAAGATAACTCGTATCCGGCAGGAGCGGCGCCGAAAAAAATCGCCGCGGTAGTTGGAGCAGGGCACATGCAGGGAATGATTGCCCACATGGAAAAATTGAGTAAAGGCGAAGTAACTGCAGATGTAAAAGAACTTGATGTAATTCCTCCGCCGGGATTTTTATCCAAGGCGGCAGGTTTTATTATTCCTGTCGCGATAGTCGCTCTTTTAGCGTTTGGCTTTGTAGACAAGGGAGCGGATATCGGTTTAGAAATGGTTATAAGATGGATATTGTGGAACGGCTCTCTTGCCGCTCTGGGTTCTCTTATCGCACTTGCCCACCCGCTGGCAATTCTTGTTTCGTTTTTAGGCGCTCCAATAGCGACGCTAAATCCCTTTATTGGAGTAGGATTATTTTCCGGTCTTGTTCAAATTATATTTTGCAAGCCTCGTGTTTCTGACGCGCAAAATATTACAGACGACGCTGCAAGCATAAAAGGTTTTTACAAAAACAGAATTACAAAGGCGCTGCTTGTGTTCTTCCTTTCCAGCATTGGCGCGATGATTGGCAACTTTATCGCCATACCGGGATTAATAACAGGATTGTTTTAGAATGAAAAGATCGATTCAATTTATTATTTTAACTTGTTTGGTAAGCTGGGCAGTCGCTGGTATTGCGATTTTTCTTGGCATACGCGAAACGCAGACAATTAGCTATTTAATTTTTGGAATGTTTTATATGCTGCTGCCTGCCATCTGCGCGATAATTTTGCAGCTGATACATAAAGAAAAACCATTTCATAATTTAGGCATATCTTTTCGTTTTAACCGATGGTTTATTATAGCGGGAATTATTCCCATCATCGCGGCTTTTATGGCATTAGGAATAAGTCTGTTTTTTCCAAATGTTTCGTTTTCATCAAATTTTGAAGGAGTACTACAATTAATACCGGAAGATCAAAAAGAAAAAGCTGTGGAGCAGCTGACAAAATTTCCGCCAGCTATTTTTCTTTTAATTAGTATTTTTCAGGCCTTAGCCGCGGGTTACACGGTAAATGCGGTCTTTGCCTTCGGAGAAGAACTCGGCTGGCGCGGCTATTTGCTTAAAGCGTTGCAAGGTAAAAAGTTATTTTCAGTTTCTTTTTTTACAGGTATAGTGTGGGGTATATGGCATTTCCCGCTTATATTGATAGGACACAATTATCCTCAACATCCCATACATGGCGTTGGAATGATGGTGATACTATGCGTTTTGCTTGCACCTGTGATGACATACATTGTAATTAAATCAAAATCTGTAATTACAGCCGCGATTTATCACGGTTCAGTAAATGCCATTGCGGGAATCAGCGTATTGTACCTTGTTGGCGGCAATGACCTTACAAACGGATTGACAGGTTTTGCAGGGTTCATTGCTCTAATAATAATCACGCTTGCGTTTTACCTGTTTGATAAATTTATTACCAAGGATAATATTTTTACGAAGGCAGTGTAAGGTTATTTAGTAACAGCTTGTAAATCAAATATTTGTATTATATATTATTTAACATGAAAACATTTATTTTATTCATGTTAATGGGTCTTATACTATCCGCTGGGCTTATGATTCCTTTTGCCGGAAGAGTATTTTTTTTAATAGATTTTATTATAAGCGCGGACATGCTGCTGGTTGTATGTCTCTGGGCATTAGGTTATGCTCTTGAAGCTTTTCTGTTCGGTGTTCTAACGCAAAATTACTCATGGATTGACAGACTTTGGAGCATATTGCCGGTATTCTTTGCATGGTATTACGCGTATAGAAGCATCGCGGATAATGGAGCGGGAGCTTTGGCGGTTTGCGTCGCGGCTGCGTTGGTTACTATTTGGGGAATACGCTTAACATTTAATTTTGCGAGAAAAGGCGGCTATAAGGGCTTAGAAGATTACCGTTGGATTTATTTGAGAAAAAAAATTGCCAATCCGGTTTTATGGCAGCTTTTCAATTTTTCTTTTATTTGCATTGTTCAATCAAGTTTATTTGTACTTTTTACATTCCCGGTTTATAGTTTAACATTTATTACTCCAGAAAGCCTGCCTGTATTATTCTGGGTTCTTGTCGCGATTGGACTCGCTCTTATCTGTCTGGAATTTGTATCTGACCAGCAGCAATGGAATTTTCACACTGCGAAAAAAGCAGCAGCGGATCAGAGGAAATATCCCGCGAAATATTCTGTCGATGTAAAAAACGGTTTTCTATCTAAAGGTTTATTCGCTTTAAGCAGACACCCGAACTATTTTTACGAGCTGGGTTTCTGGTGGATCATCTGGTTAACCGCGTTTTCTTTATACCGCGATCCGCTTGCTTCAGGCGTTTTCGGACCATTTATACTGACATTAATATTTATCGGTTCTACGATTTTAACAGAGAGCATAAGCTCATCTAAATACCCTGAGTATAAAAATTATAAAAATAGGGTAATAAGTCCGATTATCCCATGGTTTTCAAAGAGCTCGTAATGGGATTACTCCACCCTTTCAATCTGCGCGCCGAGGCTTGCAAGCCTTTCCGGTAGATGTTCATAGCCGCGTTCAATTTGGTAGACGTTGCGTATAACACTTTTGCCTTCGGCGCACATGGTGGCAATCAGCATTGCCATGCCGGCGCGCACGTCCGGGCTTATAAGTTCTGAGCCGTGAAGTTTTGAAGGACCGGAAATTACCGCGCGGTGCGGATCGCATAACACAATTCGCGCGCCCATGCCTATCAATTTATCGACAAAGAACATCCGCGACTCGTACATTTTTTCGTGAATTAAAACAGTTCCTTTTATTTGAGTGGCAGTTACGATAATAATGCTTAAAAGATCGGGAGGGAAGCCGGGCCAGGGAGCGTCGTCGATTTTTGGAATCATTCCGCCAAGATCGTGGTTTACTTCCATGCTTTGGCTTTTTGGCACATGGATAGTATTTCCTTCGTGAGCCCAGAAGATTCCGAGTTTTCCAAAGGCTACTTTTGCCGGGCGCAAATCGCTGACGCGCGCTCCTTGTATATGCAAATCGCCTCCGGTTACGGCGGCAAGACCAATGAATGAACCTACTTCCATAAAATCAGGACCTATTTCAAATTCGCATCCGTGAAGTTTTTCCACCCCGTTTATTTTTAAAATATTGGAACCGATGCCTTCAATCTTCGCGCCCATCGAAACAAGCATATTACAAAGATCCTGCACATGCGGTTCGCTTGCGGCGTTGGTTAAAATTGTTAATCCCTTTGCGAGAACAGCCGCCATAATCGCGTTTTCTGTCGCTGTAACAGAAGCTTCGTCAAGGAAAATGTCCGCGCCTGTTAAGGATTTTGCGGTAAAAGTAAAAGTGTCACTCACCTTTACCTTGGAACCAAGTTCTGTGAGAACCAAAAAGTGGGTGTCCAGTCTCCTTCTTCCGATAACATCGCCGCCGGGGGGAGGAAGCACAACTTTTCCGCTTCTTGCAAGCAGAGGACCCGCAAAAAGAATCGATGCTCTTATCTTTAGCGCCTGTTCTCTTGGTATCTCGGAGGATTTAATATCTTTTAAGGAAAGTTTTTTGGTATTTGGTCCTGAGTTTTCTACCTCTCCGCCGAGCGCTGTAAAAACATCAAGCATAACACGCACGTCTTCAATTTCGGGGATGTTCTTCAATATAACGGGTTCGTCTGTTAAAAGAGCCGCGGCAATGCAGGGCAGGGCGGCATTCTTGTTTCCGCTTACCTTGATTGTTCCGTTAAGGGGAATCCCGCCGTTAATCAGGTACTCACTCATATATTGAATGTAACTGGAAAATGGCTATACTGTCAATTAAGGAGAAAACAGCAGCATGTGGCTTCGCAGTCGTATCGGTCCATGGTCTTTTTACAAACAGGCTTTGTCAATCGCCCTTCCCGTAATGCTTCAGTCATTTATCATGAGTATGGTCTCACTTATCGACAATTTTATGGTTGCCGGTTTAGGAGACGTGAGCATGGCGGCTGTAAATATAACAAATCATATATTTTTTGTTTTCTTTGTAATCATTAATACAATTTGTCAGGCAGGCGGAATTTACATTGCGCAGTTTAACGGCGCGAACGATTCTGGCGGAATGAAAAACGCCTACAGTTTTAAAATTCTTTTCGCGGTCAGCATATCGATCCTTTGTCTTGCCGCATGCAGAAGTTTTCCGCAGCAATTACTTTCCTTGCTTACAACGAACAATGCCGCGCAGGCACACATTGCGGAAGTCGGCTCTGTTTATCTGCGCCTTGTTTCGCTGGCTTTTATTCCTACAGCTATTTCTCTTTCCATCGCTACAAGTTTCCGCGAAATAGCTAAACCAAAAATACCTTTGATTATTTCCGGTATCGCCGCCGTGATTAACACTATCGGAAACTGGATATTAATTTATGGCAATTTGGGCGCTCCTCGTCTTGAAGTTGTCGGCGCAGGTTACGCGACAATTATAGCGCGCAGTTTTGAAGTAATCGCTTTTTTAATTTATGCTGCGAAAGTAAAAGCTCCTTTCTTCGCGGATATAAAAAAATTATTTATTATAAAGAAAAAATTGATAATAGAAATATTTGTAAAATCGGGAATGATCTTCGCGTCGGAGATTTCGTGGGTAGTTTCTGAAACATTGATGATTGCGATGTATAACCGCAGGGGCGGCGCGGAAGTTGTCGCGGGAATGGCGGCAGGCTGGACTATTGCAAATATTTTCTTTTTACTTTTCGGCGGCTTGTGGACAGCGTCAACCGTTTTGGTAGGGGGTTCACTCGGAGCGGGAAGGCTTGATGAGGCGCGAGATCGCGCCAAGTGGCTAAAGTGGGGAAGTGTTGTCGCTGGGTTAATAATGGCAGTCCCCGGTTTCTTCGCGATATCCGGAATTATTCCTCTTGTGTTTTCCAATCTTAGCGCGGAGGCGAGAGGAAATTGTTTCGGGCTTGTCTGCGTAATTCTCGCGTACCTTCCATTATGGGCGTTTATAAATGTTCAATTCGCAATTTCCCGCGCGGGAGGCGACACCGCGATGGGAATGTGGACTGATGTTTCGGTTAACGCCCTGCTTTTCGCGCCAGGCTCTGTGCTGTTATCGTTATTTACAAATATCGCGCCTGTGCCGATGTTCGCTATTTTAAAATTAACCGATATTGTTAAGGTTTTTGTCGCGCGTTATCTATTAAAGAAGGAAAAGTGGGTAAAAAATTTGACGATAACGCAGGAATAGAGAAAAAAAATGAATTTTACCAGGAACCGCTCTTCCTAATTATTCTCAGTATTGGAAACGAAGACCTACATATACATCATTATTTTGTGTTACCCCGGCTTCAACATGTTGTAAAACATTCTTTAAGTTATTAAAACTGGAGGTATTTATTAATTCTTCACTTTCCATAGAGGTCATTTTTTTTTCATCATCAGGAGAATCTGTTTTTACTTTTTTATCTGGAACAATGGCAAAAAGAAGTATGAGCACGAGTAATACGCCAATGCCAAGTGCAGGATTATAACTACCATTACTACTTTTTTTGTCTAATGTAAAATCCCAGTCGTAGTCTCCCCATAAAGTCATATTACACACTAAAACCAAAATAAGTAAAATAGCTACCTTCTTGAACATAAAAACCCTCCGAAAATTTAGTATTTTGTTTAATTGTCGGGCGGAGTTTTAAAAAAAACAAGTAAGAAAAAGTATACTTTTTTAGGAAAATGATAAAAAAAAGGTAAGAAAAAGTATACCTTTTAGGAAAGCGACTCATTTTGCTCGTTGTTTTCTGGCGAGCTTGTTGGAGCGGTTTGCGCTTCTGTGAATACGCGCATCAATTCACGGTTGTTCTTTATTCCAAGTTTTCTGTATACGGAAAAGGCATGCTTTTTTACCGTTGAAAGTGAAACGCACATTTTCTCCGCTATTTCTGTATAAGTAAGCCCGCTGCAAATGGCAATGGCAGCCTCGTTTTCCCTTTTGGACAAAGACAGCAATCTAATTTTAACGGCTTCGGCATCATTAAGCGCGGAAGACGCTTTATCCTCCTGAGACGCTATAACAAAATTATCTTTATCAAACAAATATCCTTTGCAGTATATCAATCCCGGAATTTGAAACGACAAAGTACAAACAGCCCACCACAGCGATGAAACATAAGAAACTTCAAACAGACGCGACGAAAAAGGAATGAACGCAATCATAAACGCGAGAAATATAAAAATCGTTTTTTTAGTTATGCTTTGAATGGTTCTCTTTAACGCGTTTTTTTCATTTTTATTCGCGCCGATTAACGCAGGCAATATAAATAAAATATAAAAAATTATTCTTGAAAAATATATATAGGCATATAAATCTTTTATCATTAAAATATTTTCTATAATCGCTTCTGTTATTATTAGTATCGGTATCAATATGTATAACTTTTTATTTACGCTGAATAAATAATATCCGCACAGAGGCACAGTAATATACAATAATAATATTCCATTGACAGTTATAGGAATAATATTTTTAATATCCAATACAAGCGATAACATTACCATTACCGCGAGTAAAAATATGTTTATTAATACAATTAAATAAAACAGCTCGATTTTATGCCTGTGTTTTGAATATATAACCGCAAATAAAGCAATATGAACAAGACAGACACTGTAAACAAAAATCCAAATAATTAAATTAATCGTATTCATTTTTCCGCTCGCTTTCTGCAATTATACCTCAATTTTCTTAATTATGCCACAGGACATGGGCGTGTTTATAAGAGGCGCGGCAGCTTGAATCCGCCTTTCTTTTTATACAATAATATGCTATAATCCCGTATCAGGAGATTATAATGAAAAAATTAGCCGTTTTCTTATCACTTTTAATGCTATTTCTGTTTACTGCCTGCGAAAAGAACAAGCATGAGGATTTTACAAGATACGCCAACGCGAGTATGTATACAGATTCTGAATACAACAATTCCATGGACGCGATAACCGCCTATGTGAATAATTACGCTATAGAAGCGGCATTTAATCTTGATTATCGTCCTTTAAAAGCGGAGCCTGTTAATGAAGCCGAAACACTAAGCGCTTCTGATTTATCAGGCTCAAGTTCCGGTTCAGGAATGGGAAACGTTGTTGGCGGGGGCTTACGCAAGTTATCCGATTATAAAACTGTTTATTTTGATCCCGCCAAAGAAGCCGCTAAAATCGCCGAGATTCGAGCCGCGCAGGAAAAAGGCGCGCAAGGGCAAATTCAAGGCTCTAAGGAACCGCTTACTGTTATTGACTGGGGGCCAAGGGGAGAATTTTCTTCTTCTGTGCAGCGTCCGTCAATTTATGTTATTTTTTCTCAGCCGATGATACCGCTTGCCAGTCTAGGCGAGCAGAGCTCAACATCTCCTTTTGTCAGCATAAGCCCGGCGATTAAAGGTAACTTTCGCTGGTACGGAACAAGTTTTTTAAGTTTTGAAGGAGAGGAACCTTGCCAGAGCCAGCAAACATATACAATTACTGTTGCAGCTAACGTAAAATCTTTAAGCGGTAACACTATTTCCGGCAACAGGGTTTTTAATTTTTACACAGAGACGCTGCGTATAAGGTCTGTAACGCCAGGTGAAGAATTCAAAACAAAGTTTAATATATATTTTAATAACGATAATGTGCCGCCGGAAGCCGCGAAAAAAATCAGCTTGCTGTTTAATTATCCTGTGCAGGCCGCGGATATTAATCAATATATTGAAATTACCGTCGGAAACACCCCTAGAAAATTTACGCTGAAGCAGGAGGATCAGTATAAGCTAACCGCGGAATTAGCTGATACAATTCCTTTTGAAACCCAAATAAAAATTACTTTAAAAAAGGACGCGAAATCCGCAGGCGGAACGCGTGGAACAGAAACGGATCAGACTTACAGTTTTAAGACACCCGGTCCTTTTACCGTAAGAGATCATGACAGAAGATCTGCCTACGGAAGATACGCGAATATGGTCGAAATCCTATTTTCTCACGACTTGAATGAAAGTACTGTGCTTGGAAACATCAGCACAGAACCACGCATGAATATTAATAAAGACAACATAGAAGTTTATTCAAATACTATAAGAATTATAAATCTTCCTGTAAATTACGGAGATCGTTTTAAAATAAATGTTAACACGAATATCATGGATATATATGACAGAAAATTGAGAAGCCCTTATACATGCGAAATTACAATGCCGGAAGAGCCGCCGCCTGTCGGGAGTGTCGGCGTTTTGGATTACAGATCGCAGGTTATGTTGGAAGCGCAGTTTCCTCCACGTTATCTTTTTGAATACGCTAATAATATTAATCATTCTTCTTATCAGTTGTCTACAGAAAAAAATCCGTTTCTTTTTTCAAATGATTATCATGCGCTTCGCTCAAGGCGGTTAAATAATCCGACTCTTATTCAGCTTAAACCCGGTGATAAAAATGCAAAATACTTTGAGCAAATTGATTTAAAACCGTTTTTAAATAGTCAGGGAAAAGGCTTTGTTGGTTTTAAAACTAATATAACGCTGCTTTCCAGAGAATGGGCAGGAGACGGTACTTATAGACCGGGATCCTTTAATTATGAGTATCAGCAATATATTCAGGTAACAGATCTTGGACTGACAGTGCGTTATGGTTTTAATAAAGCCGCGGCGCTTGTTACAAGTCTTTCCACAGGAAAACCTGTCGAGGGTGTGAGAGTAAGATTACTAAGTAATTCTGCTGTTGACAATTCTTTTGATTTGGATGATATCGGAGCATACGCTCAGGCAATTACAGATAAAAATGGTCTTGCTATTCTTAATATGGAATCGGGAGTACTCAGAAATAACACTTATCAGAATAATTATAACAGATCGCCTTATATAATGGCGGATAAAGACGGAGACAAGGCAATATTCAGTATTTCTTCGCATAACATGTGGCGCTTCAGCGTTAATACAAGTTCGCCGTTTACTGCCGAAGAAATTACGCCGCACGCGTTTATGTTTTCTGACAGAGGGCTTTACAAACCCGGCGAGACAATTACCTTCCGCGGCGTAGATCGTTCAAAAGTACTTGGAATTTATGCCGTTTATAACAGTGATTATATCGTTTCTCTGGAAGAGAATTCGTATAGACCAAAAAAGATATCGTACAAAAACGAAAAGACTACAGAATCCGGAAGTTTTTACGGGAGTTTGAATATTCCTGACGATCTGGAACCGGGTTCTTACAGGCTTGTGTACAGAAGAGCGAACGGAACAAAAGAGATTAATCAAATTGTTTCCAGTGTTCCAATAACAGTAGCGTATTTTGAAAGATTAAAATTCCAAGCGAATCTTTCTTCTCCGCCTGAAGCTGTAATATTAGGTGACGATATTAGTTTAACGCTTAGGGCAAGTTATTTATCTGGCGGAAGTCTCGCAGGCGCTTCATGGGAAGGCGACTGGTATGAAGAAACGGGTTATTTTAGTCCCAGAGGATCAGCTAATAATGAATTTGTTTTTGGACCTATGCGCGGCTGGGACAGCAAGAGATATATTGGCTCCGAAGAAGGAGTGTTAAGCGGTAATGGTACTGCGACTATAAGCAGAACGACAGGCGGAAGTAAAATTACAGGCGCTCCTTATGTATACTCCGCGGAAGTGAGAGTTACGGATATAAGTAACCAAATGGTAACCGCGAATAGAGCTGTAATGGCGCATCCTGCTTCTTTTTATATCGGATTAAACAGAAGCTCAAGCGGTTTTATAAAAACCGGACAGGAGTTTAGCTGCAATTATATTACTGTAAATAACGCTGGAGAAAAAACAACAGATAACAGTCTTTTTCTTAGAACAGGAGAGGGAGCGAGACAGTTAAAAGTAGAACTTCTAAGGGAAGAATGGCGCCGTATTCAGCAAAGAGGAGTTGGCGGTTATATTAACGAAGAATATACAAGCACTCAGGTTACAGACAGCGTACAGATGATTAATATTCAAAATTCCGGCGGCACTATAAAAGTAAAACCGTCAGCGGCAGGCTACCATATTTTAAGAGTTTCATCCAAAGACAGAGAAGGCAGAATCGCCATGACAGAAAGAAGCTTTTATGTTTCCGGTTACGGCGGTTACTGGAACATGAATAATGCTGATGAGCTTCGCCTTGTTCCGGATCAGGAAATTTATGAGCCCGGAGATACCGCGAAGATTTTATTACAGAGCGCCCTGCCAGAAGGTTATTACCTTATTACAGTGGAAAGGGAAGGAATTTTTTCCCAAGAAGTTCGTCATATAAAAGAATCAGTTTCTGTTCTGGAAATTCCAATCGCGCGTAACTATGTGCCGGTTGTTTATGTTTCTGTTTCTTCTTATTCGGTGCGTTCAGGTCCTCCGACCCATGAATACGGTGACAGTGATTTAGACAAACCAAAGGGATATTTTGGCGTAACGCGTATTAATATAAATCCGCGCGTTAAGGCTTTTTCTGTCAGCGTACAACCAGATAAAAAAACTTACCGCCCCGGCGATGAAGTTACAATGGTTTTAACCGCGACAAAGGATGGAAGGCCTCTCGCGGAAGCTGAACTTGCCTTAATGGCGGTAGACAGGGGCGTTTTAGATCTTATAAATTATCGTGTTCCGGATCCTATCAATCATTTTTACGCCGATTACCTGTTTCCGCTTTCTGTCGCAGGCGGTGATTCGCGCTCTATGCTGATGGATCCCGTTACATACAATGTTAAAGACAGAATGGGCGGAGATTCGGATGACAACAAACTGGAAGAGCGCAAAGACTTTAACCCAACCGCTGTTTTTGAACCAATGCTTATTACCGACGCGAGCGGCAAGGTTACGTGCAAATTTAAACTGCCTGACAATCTTACAACATACAGGGTAACGGTGTTCGGCGTTACAGGTGATTTATTCGCCCTTAAAGAAAGCGAAATTGCCGCTCAGAATAAAATTAACGTAAGGGAAGTAGTGCCGCGCCGAATGCGTGAGCGCGATACAGCGGAAACGGGAGTGCTTATTACTAACCTGGATTCAACTTCTCACGCGGTAACTGTAAAACTTAACGTTGGCGCGCCTCTTGCGGACGATGAAGAAAGCGGTTTATCAAAAACAGCAGGGCAGGCTTTTGTTGACGGAACAGCGGAGCGGCGCGTGACGGTAAAGAGCGGCGAAAACACGGTAGTTTATTTTGATGTAGCGGCTGTAAGACAGGGCAATATTACTTTAAACTTTACGGTAAACTCAGAAGTTCTAAACGAAAGATTAATCCGCGAAATGATAATTGAACACCCGATTATAATGGAAACGGTAACAACAACAGGCACAATTACAGAAGCGAGCGCAAGCGAAGGACTGGTTTTACCTTCGTTCGCGGATAACGGAGTTGGAAGCCTTAGCCTGACTTTGGACGCTACTCGTTTAAGCCTTTTGGATTCTTCCATTAATTACCTTTTCCATTATCCTTACGGCTGTATGGAGCAGAGAAGCTCTGCCGTTATGCCGCTTGTAATTTTTGGCGAGTATCTGGACGCTTTAAGTATTAAAAGCGCGGTTAAAAATCCGCATAAAGTTGTAGAAAGCGAAATGAGATCGTGGGGGCAAATTCAACTCTCCAACGGCGGCTTTCCGTATTGGCCGACAGGTCACAGAGCGGATTTTTATGTTACTCTGCGTATAGCGCATATTATCGCTATAGCCAAATCGAAAAATCTAAGAGTGCCGTCTTCGCTTAACACCGCGAAGCTGGTTGAATATTTAAACCGTGAGTATCAAGCCTTACAGGCTTACCGCTCAAATAACAGCGATTATGTTTACCAATCTTATTTGCAGTCATACATGCTTTATGTTTTCGCTCTTTTAGGCGAAAGAGTTGACGCTTCCCGTTTAACGGAAATTTTAAGCCGCGATAATGTTGACGCTTGTGTGCTTTCTTTCGCCGGAATGGCGTATCGGGAGCTTGGACGTAACAGCGAAGCCGCTAACACCGCTCAGCGTCTGCGAAACCTTGTGCGCATGACAACAAGGGGAGCTGACATAACCGATCCCTTAGAAAAAAACCGCTGGAATTATTACGGCACAGATATTGAACAGCTTGCTCTTACCCTGCAATTTTTTGCGCAGCAATTTCCAGGAGACGACATTAATACGCGCTTATTATTTACGCTTCTGGAAACTCAGCGCGCTAATAAAAGTAGCTATTGGGCAAGCACCGCTGTAACAGTCCGCGTTCTTTCCGCGGTAGACTCGCTAATAAGAGCGGAAAATCTTACAAATATTGACGTTAAGGGAACAATTACGCTGGGAACAGCGGAACTTCTGCAAGGCAGCTTTAAAGGTCTTGGCGCGAAACCTGTAACAAAAACAATTGCCTTTAGCGATGCCGCTCTTTCTGGTTTTGTTAAAGACAGAATGCAGCAGTTAAACTTTACGCGTAACGGAAGAGGTAACCTTTACTACACCGCGTCTTTAAGTTACGCGGTGCCGTCAGAGCTTCAGTCTTTCCGCGACGAAGGTATTGGAGTTTTTATAAGTATTCATGATGTCAATACGGATGTTGAATTAAAAGGAGCCGCGCTTCAGAGCGGAAAGACATACCGCGCGAGATTGCGCGTATCCAGCACAAGGGATCGCACTTATCTTGCGCTTCGCGCGCCTGTTCCTTCGGGAGCGGAGATACTGGACATGGCGTTTGTTACAACTGCTTCTTATGAAGGCAAAGGAGACTCTGATAGTAGTGATGATCCATGGGAAAGAAATAGTTCATGGCTTAGTCATCAGGTTATTTATGACAATGAGATACAATATTTCTGGGACAGGTTTTACAAGGGAGAAACATCAGTAAGTTTCCTTTTCCGCACAGCAAGAAGGGGAGTGTACCCAACTCCGCCAGTGCAGGCTGAGTGTATGTACGAGCCTGAAATTTTCGGCAGAACCAAAGGTTTAATTTACACGATAGAGTAAAAATTGAAGGTTGTTTATAAAGCCGCATTAATTGCGGCTGCTGTATTTTTAACAACTTGGTTATTTCTGAGGTTTTCTCCATACTCTGATTTAAAAGCGTTTAAGTCACGTCCTTACAGTGTGCGTTACTACGACCGCTATGGTGAGCTGCTGCAGATAACGCCTCTTGCCGATGGGCTGCGGCGTGAAAAACCAAATGAGATACCTGAGCAGTTAAAAGATATTTTTATCTTTGCGGAAGATAAGCGTTTTTACAGCCACATCGGTGTCGATTTTGCTTCACTCTTTAGAGCTTTGTCTCAGAATATATCCAAAGGAAGGAGGGTAAGCGGCGCTTCTACAATAACAATGCAGCTTGCCCGCATCATTTCAGATAAAAGTCATCTGCCGCGCGCGCAGACTGTAGGCACTAAAATTATTGAGGCTTTTAACGCGCTGCGCCTGGAAGCCAGGTTTTCTAAAAAGCAAATACTTGAAATGTATATAAATTCACTTCCCTTTGGTTTTAATTCAGAAGGCGCGGCTTCCGCGGCGCGCAATTTTTTCGCGAGTGATATAAGTATGCTTTCTCCCGCGCAAACTTTTTGCCTCGCGGTTATTCCAAGGCGCCCGAATTTTTACAGCCCGATAGAAAACCCGCAAAACTGCATTGAAGCCGCCATGCAATTACAAACAAGATTTGTAAATAATAAAAAATTGTTAAAGAGATGGCCCCTGCTCGCGCAGGCAAACGAATATGATTTTAATTTCGCTCTTTCTTCCGCGCGCCGGTTTCAGTATCCATTTGAAATGCCGCACTTTATCCGCTATGTAAGTTCTCAAACAAAAAAACAGGTGAACGAAGTGCGTCTTTCTGTCGATCTTACTTTGCAAAAATATATTGAGAACGCTATAGCCGGAAACGTGGCGATGTATTATTTATCAAGACTTACAAACGGCTCTGCTATTGTTATTGACAACGAGACAGGTGAGATTCTCGCATGGGTTGGAAGCGCGGATTTTTTTAATAGTGGAGATTCCGGGCAAATAGACGGAGTGCTTACCTTGAATCAACCGGGCAGCAGCATGAAGCCTTTTTTATACGCTATGGCGCTTGAAAAAGGTTTTTATCCTTCCAGTGTTCTTGCCGATGTGCCTATGACCTTCGGCGAAAGCGAAGTATATTTTCCTCAGAATTTTAATAATCGTTTTAATGGTCCTATACTTTTAAGATATTCACTTGCCTCAAGTTTAAATATTCCGGCGGTATATTTGCTATACAGGTTAAGTGTAAAAAATTATACGCAAAAGCTGCTTGACCTAAGGTTTGATTCAATTAAAGGAACGGCAGAAGAAGCGGGACTTGGGCTAGCGCTCGGGAACGCTCCTGTAAGTCTTATGGAACTTGTAAGAGCCTTCAGCGTATTTCCGCGTGACGGAGTATTTTTACCGCTTACATGGCAGGTAACAGAAAATAAAGAACAGTTAACGAATAAAAAGAAAAACAGAATATACGAGGAAGATACAGCAAGATTAATCTGCTCGTTTTTGTCAGACTCAAGCGCGAGGGTTCTTGCCTTTGGCGCCGGAAGAAATTTGCGAACCGCTTTTCCGGCGATTTTTAAAACAGGAACCGCGAATCAATATCAGAGTATTGTAGCTTTAGGCGCTACAATGAAATATTCAGCAGGAGTATGGATGGGAAATTTTTCCGGCGAAACTGTTTTAGACAAAACAGGAAGCTCAATCCCCGCGGCAATTGTCAGAAATACGCTCAATGTTTTACATGGCACAGCGTCAAATTCAGCTCCTGATTTTCCTTTGCCCAATGAATGGAAAATAAAAAAAATATGCGCTGTTTCGGGGATGGATCCCGGGAACGCGTGCCTTTCTGTTATTAACGAATATGTTCAGGACAAAGAAGAAAGAAAAGAATGTACATGGCATAGAGTCGCAAATGGAAAAAGCGAAACAATTTATCCAGCCGAATATCAATCCTGGTTTACTTCATCAACGCGGCAGGGTTCTCTTGATTATTCTTCGCGTCCGCTTGAGATAATCAATCCGCGGGATGGTTTCGCGTACCTGTCAGGTAAGGGCATAGGTATCGATGAAATACCTGTGGAAGTAATCGGCGGCGCAGGCGATGAATTGCGCGTAACACATAATGACAGAACATTCAGCGTAAACCGTCCCTTTAAATTTTTTCTTCCTCGCGTAAAGGGAACCAATATATTACATGTAGGAAACGGTATCGAAGAGGAAATGATTACTTTTACAATTGAGTAATACAAGCTGTCCTAAACAATAGAATTTTACCCCTAGACCCCGGTATATATGTATGGTAAAATAAGCCCATGAAAAACAGAAAGTTAACATTATTTTTACTGATGGGAGTTATTTTAATTTTGAGTACCACAGAAACAGTTGATGCCCAGAGTTTGGGCGACGGGCTTTACGCTCGGATTAAGACAAGCAAGGGCGATATTGTCGTCCGTCTTGAATACCAGAGGGCACCCCTCACGGTTTGTAACTTTGTCGGTCTTGCCGAAGGAAAAATGGACGCGGCAAGAGGAAAAGGCTATTACAACGGTCTTACATTTCACAGGGTTATATCCAAAGCTAACGGCGATGGATCAGATTTTATGATACAAGGCGGCTGTCCTCAGGGGAATGGCAGAGGCGGTCCCGGTTATCAGTTTCCTGATGAAATCGATCCCGGCTTAAAGCACGACAGACCCGGTGTTCTTAGTATGGCGAACGCGGGGCCTGGCACCAATGGCAGCCAGTTTTTTATAACCATAGTTCCCACTCCGCACCTGGACGGGAAACATACAGTTTTTGGTTATGTAGTTCAGGGTCAGAATATCGTAAATACATTGAAGCAGGGAGAGAAGATCCAATCAATTACGATAGTACGCAACGGAGCTGAGGCTTCCGCCTTCGCCGCCGATCAGGCGAATTTTGACAGGCTGCTGTCACAGGTAAGATCAGCGGAAGACAGAAAATCGCAATCGCAGCGTCAGGCGGATATCGCTAAAGTAAACTCGGCTTATCCTAACGCGCAGCAGACCGCTTCCGGTGTTCGTTACGTTATACAAAAGCAGGGAAACGGTGATAAACCATCGCGCGGTAAAGTTGTAAACGTGCATTACACCGGTAAACTTCTTGACGGATCAGTTTTTGACGATTCCAGAATGAGGGGAAGCCCTCTTGAGTTCGAGGTAGGAACAGGCAGAGTTATCAGAGGCTGGGACGAAATGGTTATGGATATGAGGGTTGGCGAAAAACGCGTCGCTATAATTCCGCCGGAACTGGCTTACGGAGACAGGGGAGCGGGCGGTGTTATTCCTCCAAACGCGTTTTTAATTTTTGAAATGGAGCTGATGAGCTTTAAATAATATTATGAGTGATAATTCATCCGACGAAAAATTACCAGCTGAGGAAAACGCGCCGCCTGAGGAAAATGCGCAAGCTAATGAAAAATCAACAACCGAAATTACCGGTAAGAAAATTTTCTTTCTCTTTCCTCCCAATAATGTTCAGAATCAAGTTATTTCAGAATTAGCTCAGCAGGAAATTGAAGTTTATGTCGCGAAGGATTATGCCCGCCTCAACCGTGCGTTAAAAAATTATACTAACTCAATTTTATTTATAAATATTGATGACGGCATGCCTGAGCCGCAATGGGAGCAATGGATTGCTACTTTAATAACAGCAGTACCAACCGTTAAAATAGGAATTCTTTCTTCCAGTAATGATGAAGAATTAAAAAATAAATATATTAGTAAATTTAAAATATCATGCGGCTTTTTAAAATTACAGGTTGACATGAGCAAAGCCTGTATAAAAATACTGGAAATCCTTGGAGAAATGGATGTAAAAGGCAGGCGTAAATATCTTCGCGCTCTGGTTGATAAGGAAGCTAACGCAACCATAAATATGCCGGTTAACGGTGATTTTAAAAACGGCGTTATAAGGGATGTCAGCGTTGTTGGTTTTTCATGTACCTTTGAAAGCGACCCCGGGTTAAAAAAGAATATTC
>Ga0209755_10002250_pt1 | contig 26913 bp, 20 predicted proteins | sample TergutCo191P1_FD_187301 | JGI IMG/M metagenome (GOLD analysis project Ga0209755, IMG submission 187301) | Cornitermes sp. P1 segment gut microbial communities from Petit-Saut dam, French Guiana - Co191P1 (SPAdes) (version 2) | ecosystem: Host-associated > Arthropoda: Insects > Digestive system...
CGTTGCGTCGCCTCGCACCAGCCATCCGCACGCAGAATTTTCAAGACCTCCCGAGCCGTCATATGATAAGCATACGTGCTTTTTGTACGTGCGTCAAGGGCAAATCCCCCGGCTCCAGGAGGACATCCGGAAGGGCCGATCTTGAAAAGGACCATGAGTGCTTTGAGAAGAGAGGGTGCATACGCCGGCCTGATTTAGGGTAGTAGTGCCTATATGGGATAACATGATAACGGCATTCGCCCATTACTTGCCAGGAATAGGCATTGCTTGTGAAAACTTGAATTTTTTAACAGATTGCATCAAATGTTTTTCAACCGTTTTGTCTATTGTCTCCAGCATAGCATCGCTGTAAAAGACTTCCCTTTCGTTATAAATTATTTTTTTGTCGTTCACAAAAAAACAGAAAACGGGAACCTCGACGGAACTGGCAAGTTTTTCCAGTAAATCGGCTGAAACAAAGGCCAAGCCCCTCTCTAAAGCACTCAAATGCTTGACAGATATGTCTACTTTTTTGGACAATTGCCCTTGGGTCATTTTTTTTGCCTTTCGGAAAAACTTCAAGTTTTTTCCAAAAATTAATTTTACATCCATGTTTACTCAATATTGGTTTAATACTTTGAAAGTGACATCATGTAACTTGGAAACAATATCCTGACGTTGCAATGGCGTAAGGGATTGCCTATCTTCCGCTTTATCCTGAAACAAAAGGTAGGATTCGACATCTAATGCGGATGCTATTCGTTCAATCATATTGGGGGATGGGAATTTTTTGCCTATTTCTATTTCGGCTATATATACTTGGGAAGATTCACACAATTCGGCAAGCTTTGCCTGTGTTATCTTGCGGTTTTTTCGGAAACTCTTTAAGTTGATGAGAAAAATTTCCTGAAAAGTCATTGTCCCTATATAGCTGTGTTTTTTATTGTTTTTTTATCAATTTATATGCCTGTAGCTTATAACAACTTGAACTTCAACTTGATTCCCAAACGCAAGAGCCTTATTTTATGCTGTAAGAATTTATGTTTTACCCGCGCCATAGGCAGGGCGACCAATTACAACCGAGGGGGTTCCACCATGAACGGGTCAAAACTTCTATGGATTGCGGGCATCGCTTTGGCAATCGGTTTTTTGGTGGCAACTTGCGATACCCCAAACACTACCCCCGAGATCAAAGATGGTCTTTGGTGGGTCGATGGTGAGAAGGCCGATGTGCCGGCACCAACAGCGTCCATAACGATTGTCAATGATGAGGGCATTCCCGTCACTCATCTTGATTTACGTATAGACCAACAGTATACCCTTTACGCGAAGGGCCCAGACGGCAAGGAACTAACAAATGTTTTGTGGGATTCCGATCATCCCCACATAGTAAGTGTTCACAGAACGACCCCAAGATTCGCGATTGCGACAGGGTCTTCCATCCAAATAAGGGTGGCGAATAGAGACGTAATAGGGCAAACGGCTATAATAACCGCAACCTCACTGGAAGGCGGCAATACGCTGACCGAGGCATTCGTTACGGTAACGGTGTATAGTGATGGCAGGGATCGGGCAAATTTTATTTATTACTATGATTTTGGGGCGGTTGGTGACGGCGAAACATGTGACTTTTTGGCTATTTACAATGCCCATGCAGAGGCCAATAGGCTGAACAAGCCTGTTCGTGCTGATTATGGTGCAACATACTTTATTAGTGGCAAGGATCTAACCGCAATAATCCAAACGAGCACAGATTGGCGGGATGCACGTTTTATTATTGATGACCGAGAAGTATCAAACCCAAGTGCTTGGGTATTTAACGTAACGAGCCAGCACTCAACATCCTCATTAGGTAGCACCGTAACTTCACTGGTAAAGGGACAGACAAACCTAGGCCGAACATTTGAACATCCATCATTAATTAAAGTGGAGAACAACACGGTAAGGAGGTTTATTAGGCGTGGTGCCAACCAAAACAGTGGGCAACCACAACGGGAGGTAATTTTGGTGGATACTAATGGGAATATCTGCCCGACAACCCCTATTCTTTGGGATTATGAGCGAATAACTGCCAGTACTATCCGTCCCATTGATGCCGAACAACTAACAATCACAGGCGGAATATTCACGACAATCTCAAACCATAGTCAGACTTCAATAGCCGATTACACACGCAACATCCGAATAGGGCGCTCAAATAGCACTCTTGATGGTTTTCAGCAATATGTTGTTGATGACCATAACGCATCGAAGTATTTTGGTCTCATTGTTTCTGAGGCAGCAAATGTAACCATAAAAAATAGTTATTTTTCGGCACATAGACTATTCGCTGAAGGCACGTATGGAATCGAAGCATTTTTGGCTGTGAACCTCGTTCTTAGAAATGTAAAGCAAACAAATGACATAACCGACTCCGCCTTCTGGTACATTTTTGGATCCAATGAAAGTAAAAACATTACTTTCGATGATGTTTATTTATCACGCTTTGACGCACATATGGGTATCCACAATGCAACCATCAAAAACAGTACACTCGGTTATGGAGGAATACAAGTCGTAGGCTCGGGATTGTTGACTGTAGAGAATACTACCATTACTGGTCACAATACATTTATGTATCTACGAACCGATTATGGCTCAACATGGGACGGTGAAATTATAATTAGGAACAGTGAATTTCATCCAACTGGTAGTTCAGCCACGATTATTAACGGCAGCAATGACGGAGCCTGGTATTTTGGGTATGAAACATTTTTGCCACATAAAATAACGATAGACGGTTTAAGGGTCATTGACACATTATTGGATCAGAACGATAGTGCTCTACGTGTTTTAGCATCTTTTCAACAAGCCACCAATGCTCAATTCCCATTGGTTTTAACCGAGCAAATACACATCAGGAATCTCATTCGGGACAGTGACCGCAGTTTTATTATTAGCACAAATAGATGGTTTGATGATGTTCAGGTTTTTCATTATTAAACTTCAGTAAAAATAGCAATTTACTGAAGTTCAGAAAGACGACGGTGCTCGTGGATGCAGTTTACTGCAAAAATCCGTCCATCCAAAGCTTGCGCTGTTGGAACCAGTTGGTTAGATAGTTTACCTGTTCAATAAAAGGCATTTCGATAAGACGCGGTGGAATATTGCTACGAACGTTTTTGTCGGGCCATCGTTCAAAGTTGCGTTCAAAACAGGTTTGGTATTTTTGGGTTAGATAAGTAATACGATTTATCATTGTTACCACTTCCCTGCCCCTTATTTCTCGCCATCGCTCACCAACATGTTCTCTAAACTGGCCTATGTTCATAAGGTATCTGAAAAATCTGTTCCGTTCTGCAGCCCAAACACCTTGGGGAGAATTCCATGGGCCAAGTATAACACCACTAGAATCATCAAAGTCCCAAAGTGGACCTGCAAACAGTTTAGGACCGTTGTCTAGCTGTCTGACCTGGAAAAATAGGCTAGAACTGTTAACATCAGGCACTTTGAAGAGCTCGTGCACTAAATAAAAATCGATAAAAGAGGGAATGTCAATAACCTGTGATATTTCATCGAAGTTTCCTCTCATTAAAGTGGCATCTACTCGCATGATGAAATCCCTCACAAACTCCAAATGTCCAAGGTTCTGGTTCAAAATACCACTGCCAGGAAATTCTATACCAAAGGCGATGCCTTGTACTATGAAATATGGTCCGCCTTCATTAACCACGCGCCAGCACCATTCCAAAAAATACTCGCTTAGTTCAGGGTCGAGGTTGGACACAAGCTCTACACGTCCTGGATGGACGTGCATTTGGTCGCTAAGCATATACACGCCACGATATTCCCCATCCATGTATAAATGCAAAAAATGACGGGCGGGTGAAAAATCCAAGCCATCCAACAATGACCCCAAGAAATATGCGGAGTAGTTGCGCACCATCGAATGATCTTGGGCACTCGCAATTAGTGTCCAGTCCCTTGCGGCATAGCTACTGCCAAACATTGGACGTACCGTGTTAAACCTGATACGCAAAGGACGTTTGTTGCCCATTTCCCTCCATGATGTGTTGCCACGACCGCGTGCCTCGGCCCTCACACCTTCAAACATAAATTCAGCGTAGGGGCCTACGCCTCGCATGGAAACCGTCGTAGGCCTCCAAATATTTCTGTCAAGTGAGTAAGGCCCGCCCCACTCATGCGGGGATATGGAAACATGAAGTGAAGGAAGGCCAGTTCCCTCCCCCCACACAATTTCCGGGAAAGGATCCCATGCGCCATAGGACGAGCTTCTGGGCCTGAAGCGGTCACTCAAAAAATTACCCCTGCTGTAATCTATCCTCACAAAGTCCGCACCGTTGTTGTCGGTATCGACAAGGGATCTGCGGCGAATAGCCACGTGTGAGGAAATTGGCCCCGCAGGTGTCGTTTCATAGGCATCTATATTAGCTGTTGCATTAACGGCACCAACCATGTCAACAAAGCCGTCTGCCCTTCCCCCTCCTCCAGACATGGTAAAGGGGTTGGCCACAGTCAGCCTATTCAGGTTCGCCATCAGCACTACTTTGAACTGGGTTGTGCTTAACCTGCCGTTGTTGGGGATAACCATATCCGCGTCAACGATCTGCAGTTGTGCACCAGGGAGCATGATTTGACCGACGACAAGGAACGATCCCCTGGCGGGGATCGTTCCTGCTAGGGAAACTACGGTCCAGTCCGTGCCGATTGCATTGGCAAACTGTAGGGAGAAGCCGTTCAAGTCAATCGGAATGTCGGTGGTGTTGTACAGCTCTATGAAAGTGCGACTGATGGAACCGCTGCCACCAGCTGGACCGACGGTCGCACCGATCTGGAGGATAAGCAGCCTGCGGGCGTACGGGCTCTCGCCAGCCACAGGCGAGTCGTCCACATCGGAGAAGGGCGCCCATGAGCCGTCATGCGAATTTCTCGGCCTGACTCGCTCGAAATCCACAATGGAGGTGCCACCTGCGTTACTCGGCGTTCCCTCGCCAGGTATATGGCGGAAATCGACCCTCACGAAGTCCACACTGTTGTTGTTGGTGTCGATAAGAGACCGGCGACGAACGGATGCTTGCTGGGAAATCCCCACCACAGGAGCGACCTCGGATGCGTCGATACCGTCCCCGGGAGGACTGTTCAAAGCACCGAGCAGATCCACGAAATTGACGGCGGTTCCGCCCCTAGGCATCGCAAACGGATTGGCAACGGTCAGCCTGTAGGGATTGGCCATCAGCGCCACCTTGAAGCTGCGGTTGCTAAGCCGCATATCCGCAACAACCAAGTCCGCCTCCTCGTCCGTAATCGTGAAGCGCTGGTTTGCGGGGCTCTCCACGAAGTTGCCGACGACAAGGAACGACCCCCCAGCGGGGATGGTTCCCGTCAGGGGAATTACGGTCCACGGCGCAGTTTCCGTCGCCAGCCAAGCGGGGTTGGTGGACGATCCCGCAGCGTACTGCAGGGAGAAGCCGTCCAAGTCGATATCCTCATAGGTGTTGTTGTACAGCTCTATAAAATTGCGGCCGATGGCACCATTGCTGCCCGCCGCACCAGCCTGAAGAATCAGCAAACGACCAGCAAGCGGGCTAGCGGGTCCCGCCACGGTTCCCTCGATAAGCACATCAATGGTTGCCGTCATGCCGCCCTGCACCGTGAGCACGGTGATGGTCGTTTCGCCAGGGGCGTGCGCGGTTATAGTTCCGTTGAACATATCAACGCTTGCCACGTTGGGCCTGCTTGAACTCCAAAGAACGGTCGCTATTGTCGCATACGGCGGGGCGACTGTTACAACGGGGGTATGGGTTTCTCCCAATGCCATAACATGGCTCACATCGTCTAGGCTCACGCTGGTTACCGGCACGAAACCCGTGGGGCCTCCGGGACCCTCGGGGCCTTTCGGCCCACCTGGGCCGACCACCCCATCCCTTACCAACACTTGCCACCCTTCTCCGTCAAAGATGTACGACACCCCTCTGACGCTGTTGTGATAAGCCCAGTTCAGTTCGGGATTCTCGGGGTGCTCCTCGAAAGTACCGAGCCAGTTTATGGAAACGCCAGCGGCTCCGGTATCCCCGTCGGCCCCCGCCCCACCTCGCTGCGCCAAAATATACCATCTCGTTCCGTTCCAGATATAAGCATTTCTGGTATAGGTGTTAAAGAAGGCCCAGTTTAGCTGAGGTTCCAAGGGAGCGGCGTCAAGCTCGCCTTTCCATACAATGGAAACACCCGCAGGTCCCTGCGGCCCACGCGCTGGAACGTTGGTACGATCTGTGCCAATCCACCAGTACCCGTCTTCCCCGATGAACGGGACATCACCCTGCGGCCCGGTGGCTGGGATTTTTAGATTGCGGTCGCCAACCCACCAGTAGCCACCCACGATACGGGGCGTATTGTGGTAAAGATCCTCGCTGGTTATGTTCTTGGTTTCGTCCAGATAGGTGTTTACGCCGCCTGACACGCCGACGGTTCCAGGAATGAAAACCGTGAAATTCCCCCTTACGACAATGAGGCGGTGGTCGCCCGCCGGCACGCCGCTAATCCTGAATAGCCCCTCTTCGCAAGTCACCGCCATGAAAGAGGTTCCTGCCACGCTTACGATGAAGCCAGCGGATCCGGCACTGAGGCCGTTAACAGTGATTTGCCCAGAGATGCTACCCGCAAGGGTCAGGTTGAGTATGCCCACGTCCAATTCATCGCCCGCCCTCACGGTAATGGGGATCGTCGCAACGGCTCTCTCGAGCGAGTCCCACGACCTTGCGTGCAGGGTGTAGGTTCCAGGAGGAACGTCCCTAAAGGAGAACCGGCCTTGGGCATCGGTCTGGGCGATGGCCGTAATGGACGTTTCCCCCACGGTCACGCCTCGGCTCAGATTGACGACGGAGGCCGAGAGGGGGCCGCTCGTCTCCTCCAGCGTTACAACGATGTCGCCATGGTTAGTACCGTTGCTTAACAACACCCTACCTGTGATGTAAGCGGTTGTAGGTTCCAGTCGCATATCTACGGAAGTGGGACAGGCAGTAAACGCCAGCACGAAAAACACGACCAAAATGCAGCACCCAATGATTCTTGTTCGTCTCATAAACACTCCTTCTATAATTAAGCTTATATCTAGGGCTTGCTAAAAAAATCGTAAGTCTATACAAGGCAAGGAATTAGCGGTAGAATTCCTGTTGAAGTACAAGGAAAACCGTGGAACATATGAAAAAACATGCCCATGCGGATGGAAAATGGCGGAAAAGCTGATATTCAACATACGGGAGGAATTCGCAAGGCCAGATTTCAACTCAAGCCGCCTCAAGGAGCAGTTCGTCAAAATCATAGAGACGCTATCCAGACAACCCTAGCAAGTCGGGGTAGTGCTGCCCAAGTGCTGGATAGTGGAGCGGAGCTTCTGGGTGGTTGAGTCATTCCCGCCGTCTCTGTGAAGAACTTCGAGCATACCCTGCACAACTCATGTACAATGATGGTGCTGGCACTTATCTTGATCTACCTGAAGAGATTTTGAACAGAACAGTCTCTAAATCTGCGGACGTTGGTCAAATTTTAAAAGAAACCTGATAAACCTCACCAGATATATTTGCCTTCTTATTCGTGACGGTTGTTTTATCAAACGATATGCCCATTCAAGATTATGTTCCACCCACCATCTTGAGGCACGTTTAATATTATCGGTGTAAACATCAAAGCTCCCGCCTAAACCCATGTATAATGCAGGATAGTACGATAGCATCTCGTTCATAACCATTTCCTGCTTTGGGGAACCCATTGCTACAAAAATAATATCGGGTTTCTTCTTCTGTATATCCTGAAATAATCTTACTTTCTCCACCTCATCAAAATAACCATTTCTATGATTAACAACATTGATCTGCGGAAATTGATTCTGCAACCTTTTTACGGTCTGATCAATAATTTCCTGTTTTCCGCCGATTAAATAAAATGATTTATGTCCAGAATATCGTTCTATGATTCTAAGCCATAATTCACATCCTGGAATCTTAACACTGGCTTTATAGCCCCTTTTTCTTAATGCAAATACCGCCCCTACTCCATCTGCATAACCAATGTTGCTGTTGATAATATCAATCGTTTGTTCCGTTGAGTGAAGCATTTTTTCGGCGTTTATCGCAATCAAAATTTTTTTTTCATCCACAACACTGTCCAATAACTCGTCAATAGACACAAATGGGTAAACGTTAATATTATTTATCATTACTGGGCTATGCATCACAATTATCTTTCTGTAGGATACTTGCCACTATTCGCTCCGTTGCCCTGCCGTCTCCGTAAGGATTATGAGCTAATGACATTTTGTTGTACGCTTCCCTGTCCTCCATTAAAATGCGCACCGATTCTATAATCGCCATTGTATCGGTTCCCACCAGCTTAACTGTTCCTGCATCTACCGCCTCAGGACGCTCAGTGGTGTCACGCATTACCAATACTGGCTTTCCAAGAGAGGGAGCTTCTTCCTGTACGCCCCCCGAATCGGTAAGAACCAAATACGAATTTAGCATCAAATACACAAAAGGAAGATAGTCAAGCGGCTCTATCAAATAGATGTTCTTTATAGAAGACAATAATTCATACACTGGCCTCTGCACATTTGGATTTAGATGCACGGGATATACAATATCTACGTCGGGGTAAGCTAATGCTATTTCTTTAAGTGCTTGACAAATATTTAAAAACCCTTCACCAAAATTTTCTCGCCGATGTCCAGTTGCCAAGATAATCTTTTTATCTCTATTCGCCCTGTATCCTTTTTGCCCTAAGTCATCTTGTATGTTCTTAACCAGTCCTGGTTTAGATTCAATAATATCCACTGCCATAAACAAGGCATCTATAACTGTATTTCCAGTAACAAATACTTCAGCATTTATTTTTTCATCTGCCAAATTATCTTTGGGTGTTTCGGTTGGGGCAAAACAATAATTACAAAGCCTATCGGTTAACTGCCTGTTCATCTCTTCGGGCCATGGGGAATGAAAGTTATAGGTACGTAACCCAGCCTCAATATGTGCCACCTGTATACGTTCGTAAAATGCAGCAAGCCCAGAGGCCAAAGATGTAGTTGTATCACCGTGCACAAAAACAATATCAGGTCTTGCACTCTTTAATACACTTCGCATACCTAACAATACTTTCGAAGTGATATCGTACAAATCCTGGTTCGGTGCCATAATGTTTAGATCGTAATCGGGTTTAATGTCAAAAACTTCCAGAACTTGATCCATCATATGCCGATGCTGGGCAGTAACGCATACCTTGACATCAAATTTGTCGGGATATTTCTGAAACGCTTTCACGAGCGGGGACATTTTGATTGCTTCTGGTCGCGTTCCGAATACTAGCAAAAGTTTCTTCACCTATACCACCTTTCTCACGCCGCAAAAATCAAGCTCAACTTTATTGGCATCGGTCGGCATATTGATAAATTCTTTATGACGAACCAACCACGCAATAATATCTGCTTTCTGATATGCATCTCGAAGGCCTACTAAATTAAACGTTTTATGACCTTTAATATTTGGTTCAACTACCAACACATCAGCACGAGACTCGGATATGATCCTGGAGGTAATGTATTTTGCGGGGGATTCCCGTAAATCATCAATATCGGGCTTAAACGCCAGACCCATGCAAGCCACTGTTGGTTCCCTGCCAGCTTCACGAGTAAAGTCCTCGCAGGCAATTAGAATGCGATTGGTACACCAATCCGCCTTGTAATCGTTGGTTTCCCTAGCACGCTTTATAATCCGCGCCTGTTCTGGAAAGTCGGACACAATGAACCATGGATCCACTGCAATACAGTGCCCTCCTACACCGCACCCTGGTTGTAAAATATTCACCCGAGGGTGCTTATTCGCCAACATAATCAAATCCCAGACATCAACACCAGCATTCTCGCAAATCATCGATAGCTCATTGGAAAAGGCTATCTGTACATCCCTTGACGAATTTTCAACCAGTTTGCACATTTCGGCAGTCCGAACATTTGTTTTGTGCATCACACCTTTTACAAAATGGGCATAGAACTCTGCAGCTTTATCCGCAGATTTAGAATCCACGCCACCTATCACCCGATCATTGTATATCAATTCGTGCAATATGTTGCCTGGTAAGACACGTTCAGGACAATAAGCAATATGTAACTGGCTCTTCAATTCTGGACGTTCCCTAAAAATAAGACTCGCCATTTTTTCTGTAGTCATAACAGGAGAAGTCGATTCAATGACAAAGAGATTCCCCCTGCGCAAAAAAGGAATAACCATACGAGTTGCGGATTCCACAAACGATATATCAGCACGATGACTATATTTGAAGGGGGTCGGAACCACAATAAAGAATGCATCCGCTTCCTCGGGTGTCATGGCTGCTCGTAACCCACCACTCACCACAACATTTTGCACGAGTTCGCCAAGTTCAGGTTCAACAATATGAATATTACCCTGATTTATGGTTCGAACTACCTCAGGATTTATATCCACACCGATAACCTGAATTCCTCTGCTTGCCACGACTGCGGCTGTGGGGAGACCTATATAACCAAGACCCATGAAAACTGCTTTCATATTCACCTCAAGACACATATTTTAGAACTAGGCAAATTTTTTATTTAACAATGAAAATAAATCCACTTGATAATGATCTATAATATTTTTAATCTGCCGATCATTAAAATTACTATCTACGTTTATTGTCGCGAGTTTATACCCATTCTTCAAACCATACTCTCTATAGGGGTTAATATATTTCACTCTGGTATAAGGATTCCTAACAACCCGGATCATAGTACCATTCATTATAGTCATAAAATAAAACCAAATGTCATCCGCATATGGAGCCAAATTTAAGAATAAATCTGTGTTAACAACATCTTCATATAAAAAATCTTTATGGAACAATATACCCCCACCACTACAACCAAACACATTATAACCAACACACTCTTTTTTTATATACCGTTCCCATTTTACATACGATAATATATCTTTATTCATAAAACTTACCCTTGCTGCTAAATGACAAATAACATCGTTCGGATATTTCAAATGTTCAAACCACAGTTTTTCAAGCCATTTTTTTTTATAGTAAAGATCATCATCAGCAGTTACCATATAATGATTTGGAAATTTCTTTAAGGTAGGTACAAGCTTCTTATACGATCTCAAATCTTCACACCAGTTGATAACTAATCCAAATTTTTTAAAAATCAACAATTCTTCTGGCAAATCTTTCTCTTTATTGGGAAATTGGCTTTCTGCAAGCCAAAGGATAATTTTTCCTGGGAGAATAGTTTGATCTAATAATGAAAAGATGGCATATTTAATTTCCGCAATTCTTTCTGGGAATGATGTTAACGAAACAATTAATTTATCAAGTTTTATTCCATTTAATTTTTTTTCACCCTTAAAAAGCAACAATATTTTTTTATTTACAATTTTTTTATACATTTTTTTTCTAAACACAAAAAACAATATCTCACGAATCAACGGGAACGAGAATAATTTATTCCTTAGATTTATCTTGCTTAACATGGCTTAACACTTTTTTTATTCAAATAAACTACGATCTCATACGCATTTATATATGCAAAAAATAACCCAGCCATAACACTATACCAAACGTGACCAGCCGTCATACTAATAGACAGATAAAGCATATTGAAGAAAAAGAGGCGGCCGTTTTTAATTTTTATACTCAAACAAATCAAAATCACATAATAAAACAACGCAAACAATGTAAAAAATATACCTAAATGAAAGAACGTATCAAATAAATCAATTTCAACCCTCCCGCTCGGGAACTCGGTCGCTCCTAAACCAAACATAATCACAGCAGAAGAAGAAAAAATCTTCCATTCGTTATAATTATCAATCAGAAACATGGCTCTACTAGCGAGTAGAGCATCAATTAAAGTCCTTCCCTGCCTTAATGAGTGCTCAGTACGTTCATTAAAAAACTGAAAAAAACGTGTTTCTGGCACAAAAAATACCAATAATACAATTAACACTATGACTAGAACTGGCGAAAATAGTTTTAAATAATATTTTCTTTTTTTTGATGAACGAAAATAATAATCTACACACGAAATAATAGCACATGATAATACTGCAACTCTAGTCATCATTAAATATGATATAATGAGTGCTATTGCATATACACATAGTATTTTATTACTTTTGTTCGATATTCTGACTAAAACAATAAAATATAAACAAAAAAATAGCACTGAAGCTTGGTTGCCAGCATAAAAAAAACCTTTAATTCCCATTTGTGCCCAATCATACATATAAAAACCAAACCCAAAAACACCCAAGATAATATTGAATAAAAACACACAAATATTCATTTTCAAAAAATTATTTGATGTATATTTTTCAATATTATCACATGATTTCAAGAGAAAATAAAAATATATAAAATACACTTGATTATTTATTAGTTGCAAAGGCATCGATATAGAACCAAAACTCCAGTTTATTCTCACTATTAAATGCACAAAAAAAGATAAAAACATAAATGAAAACATAAACACTATAAAACAAATAGCTTGCATGTTTTTTAAAGAAATAGATAAAATCATCAACAATAACACTAAAAATTTATACGGAGCCGATATCCCCCCTGTTCCCGAATAAAGAAGAAATCCTGTGATACTGTCAATCACTAAATAAAAACATAAACATATATAAATTATGTAATCCAGACGATTAGTGAGACCCGAGTACGATTTTTTAAGCACACAAATATGATTCGGCATAAATTATCTCAAAAAAATTCCTAAAATGAATCTACACAATGGAAATTTTACTGATTCCTTTTATCTTTTTTCATTACAATTTCAAGAAATCACTTCAAATCACACAGATTTCACCTAATGAACCTACTCGCACTTTTCAATAAAAAGCTCATTTTGTTAATTCCAAATAATAAAAGCAATACAATGAATAATTTGTATTTTAGTTTTTTCGCGCCAGGAAATAGAACCCATCGCAGTTTTTTCAGTTCGGTCAAAATATTACAGTATTCACTATTATCTATTTCTTTATTATCTATTTCTTTCATGTTAGTCACCAACAAAAATATTCTGATCCAAAATTGTGTTATTCTATATTGCAAAAATATTTTTTGTTCTTTTGACAACATGTCATTTTCACTATGTTCTTGAAATATTTTAAGTATTAATAACATATCCCTTATATTTTTTATGGTAATTGATGACATTATTGAGCCTTTTCTGTTTATCCGATATTTATAAAATAAACTATTATTGATCATTATAATATTTGTTGAGCAAATCAATTGTGCTATCCAAAGTGTATCTTCATGCAATAATCCTTTTCTAAAAAAAAGTTGATGTTCAATTAGAAAAGATTTTTTTACACAAAATAACCAAGCAGCGATTAAACTGTTTTTCTTATTCGTTATTCCTCTGTAAAATTGATATGGAGTAAAATCCGTTCTGCCATTTCCTATAAAGTCAGTAATAGTCGTTACATTGTCCAAATCATTTATAACTGAACAATGACTATTGAATACTACTGCGGGATGATTTTTATTAATTACCGTTACTAGATTATTCAATGCTTCATTATCCGCAAATAAATCATCACCATCTAGCAATACAACATAATCACCTATTGCCACTGTTATACCAGCATTTCTGGCATCTGAAAGCCCTCCATTCTCTTTGTGGATTACCTTAAACCTTCTATCCTTCTTGGCGTATTTATCACAAATTTCGGGACAGTTATCTGGGGAACCATCATCAACAAGGATACACTCATAGTTGGTAAACGTCTGGGATAAAACACTATCCAAACACTGACAAAGATATTGTTCGACCTTATATACTGGAATAATCACTGAAATTTTAGGCATTCTCCATTCCTATTTCATTCCCAATACATTTGCAATAAAATATTTAACACATAATAATATATCAAATATTTTATATGGCGAAACTATTTTTCTTTTTATTGCCAATAAAAGAAAAAATTTAGATATCAGATGAGCATTGAATTTTTTGTCAAATATATATTTATGAGAATCTGGATAAAGTGAAAATAGTTTATTCGCATCTCTTGTTTCTTTCGTTCGTAACATGAATAGCTTAAATCTATTGATGCGAAAGCTCACTTCTGGTTCTATGTCAGCAATATTCATTCTTTTCTCCAAAAAACCTATGATAAATTTTAGATTATGATAATTATCTAAAATTCGCATTTTAATTTTACTTATATCATTGCTAATCGAATATGAATTAAACACATAATGATATAAGGCACTATTAACATAACCTATCTTTTCTGCGTAATATACATATTGAATTGTCTGTACAAGATCTTCCAAAAGATTAAAAGAAGAGAAATAAATATTACCCTCATTGTAAAGCTGTCTCTTTGTGAGTTTATTCCAAACGGCACTGTGCAATCGCCCACTAACCAATTCTCTTATAAGGGTAATTTTGTCTAAATCTTCAATTTGAACTTTTATACATTTACTCTTATGAGGGTGCTCTTCATAATAATCGCACCAGACCATATCATAATTTCCAGAGATAGCCTTCATATACATTTTTTCAATCATGTCAGGCTCAATCCAGTCATCGCTGTCAATATGTAAAATAAAATCAGACATAGCCATATCTAGACCTGATTTACGTGCCGCTGGCAATCCTTCGTTTTGTTTTTTGTGTATGACTTTAAAGCGAAAATCTTTTTTGGCATACTGGTCACAGATCATTGGGCAATTATCAGGAGAATTATCATCAACAAGAATACATTCATAATCGCCAAAGGTCTGCGACAGAATACTATCCAAGCATCGATGGAGATGTTGTTCAACTTTGTAAACTGGAATTATAATCGATATTTTTGTGTTCATGATAAAACTTGATAGAATCCACATCACTCAACCATGTTTCAAAGAAGCTACTATTTTTGCCATATGAGTTATCAAGAAAAACATATGACTTCCCTAGCAAGCAACACAATATTGCAACATGTAATCTTGTAGTATAAATCTTACTATATCTACTTACAAACTTTACACCTATTTTCACCATATTAGGTTTAAAGAGAAAAAATACATAAATATCTATTAATTTAGGAATAAAAATTGGTACTTTACGGCTTATTAATAATAATTTTTTCACAAAAAACCAAGTCATCGTCTGCCTTTCCATCGAAGGCCAGTCATGAATATCGAATTTTGTTTCAGATATGATTTTTGAAAAATCTACCGTGCCATTTAACTCTTTATCTCTTCGCTTAAGAAGCAGGGTTCTATTTTCTTGTTTCAGCTGATACCTTTTTAGTTCATCGCCTGGTATACAAAATGCCATATCTGGAGCCAAAATCACTTTATTCCTAAAATTATTCTTTAGTAGGTGATATGATTTATTGTCTCTTGCACAAATGGTCAAATTTTTGTGCTTAGCAAATAATTCCACATCATCTTTAATTCTACTACTGTCTTCATAAAAAACAGTTTGAGGTAAAATGATAATTGGGTTACCTGAGTAATATTCGATAATTTTTTTACGAAAATCATGATATAATGCCCATAAATCACCAAAATTTCCCCCGCCATGTAAAAAAATCAGGATTTCTTTACATGGTGAATTATTCCCCCGCCTTGTAATTTTCTTCATTTTCTGTTTAGAAAATGTAGAACATGACGCTCTGTATAGACACTTTATCCCTGTTCTCTTCAAAAAATGTTCCGTCCCATGCCAGATAAGTATGTCTCCAATGTTTGTATGGTATGGTAAATCTAAATAGACACATTCGTCTACTTTGCCATTTTTGTTAATTATCGGTAAAAGTTGCTCGTCTATTATTTTTGATAATTCGTTTACCTTTTCCTCAAAATGCATTTTTACCTCTCATCTTAAGCAATATGTTTCTTATCTTATTTTGCAACAAACTCCTTTCCTGCCTATTTAGTATAACCCAATATGTCAAACAAGCAATACTTGCAGTTGAGAAAACACATGATACTATTAACCTACTCCAATCGGCAATAAACAAAGTCCGTATAAAAAAAGTTGCAAAAACAGATATCCCTGCAAGAATAAGCACTGGCACAATCACATCGAGAAAGAATCTTCTAATTGGAAGTTCAATTCTTCCACTTAGAAAAAAAATACGCCAAATGAGTATCATAATTTCTACCGCAATTCTTATGATTAACACCCATATAGGGTTAAAACCTTTCCACAAAAATAACAGAGACAAAGGCAAATTAATAAAAATGAGGCAACTTACAATAAGTTGATATTTCTTTATATCTCCAGTTGCCTGTATTGACATCCATAAAGGACCAGAAATCACGGTTATTAATGAAAAAAGCAAAACTAATTGGGTAAATATAACGGCATACTCAGGCACATTGTTCAACCATATTTGCAATATAAAATATGCATTTAAATATAACGGCAATACAAAAAAAAACAAAAGGCAGAATGATACTTTCGCGGTTCGAAATATAAGTTGCATAAAATAATCGTAGTCTTTAGCAGAGTACGACTTGATTATTTGCGGATTAAACGCAGTTTGAAAATTACTCACAAACTGAAACATGGTTGAATTTATCTGCATTGCTATTCCCATGGCGGCATTTACTGTAACACCATGAAAAACATTTATAAGTACATTTGTACCTTGATCCCTGCTTAAGATTGCTACTCCACCAAAAACACTCCAGCCAGAAAACCCGATAAGCTGACGAAATAACTGTCTATCTTTGCAGTACCGAAAACGTGCCGTTTCAAATGTTCTATTGCAATATATTTTGTGTATTAATAAAAGAACAATTCTAGTTATACAAATAAAAAAAGCATATATTTTTAATTGATCAAATAGGAATACTGGTAACAAAAAAACGATACCCAACTTCAACACCGCTTCGACAATGCTAAGCACTGCAAAGAAGGACATTTTCTCATGTGCAATAATGGCGGCTCTATACGGAACCTGCAAAACACTTATCACCGTTGCCGCAATAGAAAACTGATACACGACAAAGGCCGCAGCCTGTCTTTCTGCTGGTATGTTCAGCCAAGTATGGAAAAACCATAGGCCAACAGTCTGCGCAAGTACGACAATCAGCACGGCAATCAACACATGAATCACAAGACTGACACTGTAAACATCTCTTGCCTGCTCAATGTCGTCCTGTGCTAGAGCAAAATTAAGAAAACGCTGTGTTGCACTTGTCATTGCAAAATTCAGGAACGTGAACAGAACAACAATACCTCCCACCACGTTGTAAATACCAAAATCCTCGGCACCCAATACTTCCAGCACCACCCGCACGGTGTATAAGCTTACCAGCATAATCACAATCTGCCGGACGTAGAGCATGAGAGTATTCTTGGCGATGCGAGTGGTGTTTGATGGCATATGTTAGTATGGGTATATTTTTAACCCCAGATTAGCAATGTTTTTGAATTTATGCGAACTTCTTGCCTTCCTGCAAAATCATTCTGTTTTCAATATAATAGAGGTATTACAAAAGCATCCTTAAACTCTGGCAATACATTCAATGACAACTACTCATAAAAAACCTGCCCAACCCTAGAGATATGCTCTATAAGATTTTCGTTATTTATGTTCCCAAGTATCGATAAATCGCACATATACGGGATAGGCAAGTCATCAATAAGACCGGCAATATGTATTTTATCCTCAACGGAAATATCGCCGACAATCGTCAAATCTATATCGGATCCGTTTTTATAATCGCCCCTTGCCCTGGAACCGTAAATAATAACCTTTTCTATTTTTGGATAGCCCGAAAAAATTCCGTTTATCAGATTTATCGTCTTCTCGGAAAGCCCGAACATCACCCCAGCCTGACTTCGCAATTCTTCCTATAAAAGGCAACCCCGTACTTCATAATATCCGCATACCCTTCATCGTCCCAATAGGCAACGTAGTTGTTCTCCTCTATCTGCCTTAACGCCTCGTCGCATGTGGCCGGCAGTTCCCTAAATTTCCTGGCAAGTTTCAGCTCGAATATAACCGCCTTGTCCCTTATACTGGTACCGTACAGGACAAGGTCGCTTCGCCCGTGCCCGCTTTCCCTGTTGGACTTAACCCTGTAGCCCTTCAATTTGGACAGTATCCCCGCCATAAACCCGTGATAGAAACTCTCCGCGCTGTCCATGTAGCTTATGCTTTCCGCAAGAAGCTTTGAAAGCTCGGTCTGGAAGATTTCCGCGTCCCCGTCCAAAATGGCGGTGAAGAACGCGCCAAGATTTTTTTCGGCTATACTTTCATTGAACCATTCCTTTATCTTGGTGGCATAAATATACCGTAATTCCATGTTCGGGATTGACAGATCAAAGCTTATCTCGCCGTTTTCGCCCAAACGCCCCTCGCCTACCTTTTTCAGGTATCCGGTAAAAAACAGGAAGTTCCACAGGTTGTCGGCGCTTTTGTGTATCTCGTCGTAGGTTATGTCCTCGTGGATGGGCTTCGAGATTGTCCCGCTGGTCATAAGGGTTTCCAGTTCTTCTCTTGTCTCTCCGTCAGCTTTGTCTATCAGCGTGCGGACGATGTCGTTACCGCTGGTGTTTACCCAGTGGGGCTCGGGGTGCCTGTTTATGTTTTTAATCCAGTTGCTCGCCACCTTTATGGAACTCCAGGGATTGTACACTTCCGTGTTGCCGAACACGTAGCCATCGTACCAGTCCCTGACAACCCCGGCCTTGCACTCCATGTTATAGTACCCAAGCATGGTGTCCATCTCGTCCTGGGTAAAGCCGAAATGCTCGCCGAAGTGGTCGTTTAGTATCGACATCACATCCAGATTGTTCAACCCGGTGAATATACTTTCCTTGGATATCCGCAGGCATCCCGTTATCACCGCAAGCTGCAGGTACGGGTTGTCTTTCAGCGCACTGCTTAAAAGCGGGCAGATGAAATCCACCATGTCCTGGTAGAAGCCACGCACCCAGGAATTTTCCAACGGAACGTCGTACTCGTCGATTAGGATTATGGTCTTTCTACCGTAGTAGTCCCCCAGACACTTGCTAAGAAACCTAAGGGAAGACCTATAGTCGTCCATGGAACCTTTCCCAGATAGATTTCTGAACATTTCCCTGGTGTTATTATTGGATATTTTATCCTCAAGATAGGCATGGCGCCGAAACTCATCGGCTATGTCTTTTTTTATCTGCTCGCAGGAACCCTCAAAGCTGCCCAGCTTCCAATCCTTGAAGCTCAGGAATATAACCGGATACTTACCTTGATGCTCAAGGTACCGATCCCCTACCTCCTCTATCTTTAGGCCGTTGAAAAGTGCCCGCATATCCTTGCCGCCAAGCTGGGCGGTGTCCTCGAAAAAGCATTTGAGCATGGTCTGGTTAAGGGTCTTGCCGAAACGGCGCGGGCGGGTACAGAGGGTGGCCTTGGCTTTTCTATCCAGAAGATCCCTGATAAGTAAGGTCTTATCGATATAGTAATAGCCGTTTTCTATCATTGAATCGAAAAACGATTCGCCTATGGGTAATGGGGTCGGGGGGGAATGTGTATTACCCATTTTTGCCTCCGTGTTCCTATTCTAACGGATACTACCCAGGCCGTCAATGTATCAGACTCCCACCACCCACAGATCGGGCAATAGCACATGTAGAGAAAATTAGAAAAACCCTACCGTCGCCGAAACAGACTGATCGGGTTTTCGAGGCAATTTAAACCAAGTAATTTCAACGCAGAAGCCTCACTAAAGTTCAATCTCGCTCGAATTTATTTTTCCTTTCTTTGTCTTTCCGCACATTCCTCGTTCATCTTGTTCCAAACGTTCAATAACCTATCCGCCGCCTGTTTCAGCTTTTCCTTCCCTATCTCGTTCATCTCGAGGTAGTTCTGGCTTAGACAGGCAACGCCGTTTTCCTCTCCCCTACTTTCAGCCATTTTGTCCCTTATGCAACCATTCATTGTACGCTAAATATACATATACTGTATTATAATAAGACGATCAAGCCCTTATTCAGTTTTTTTCGTAAACCAGTCAAATACGGCAGAGGATTTTCATCATAAGCTTGAAGAATTCATAATACGACATAAAATAATACAATTTTGATTGCCTTGGTACCAACCTACCTTGAAATATTCCCGCTTATGGGCTAAAATTTCCCAAATAATGAGTGATGTCCATATCCGATTGAAAGAAATCAGAAATCACCAAAAAATGTCCATCCGGGAATTTTCCAAAGAAATATACTTCAGCCACAGTTTGTACGGCCAGGTGGAATTCGGAACCAGGGAACCCACGGACCGTATTATCCAACTTATCTCATCGCGGTTTAATATCAGCAAGGAATGGATATTGACGGGCAAAGGCGAGATGTTCTCTTCATCGTCGCCCGACATCAGGCTGGAAAAGATATTGGAAATTTATAATACAATCAATGGGACATTAAAGGATTGCCTTTTGGAACAATCCCGAATTTTGCTAAAAATACACAAAGAATATAAAGAGAAAAAAGAGCCCGATATCAAGGAAGCCTAAAAACGGCTTCAGGAGTCAGCCCCGTCCTTTAACTCTCCCCTTTCGCGCAAATCGGACAATATCTTTTCGTAAAAAACACTGTCGATTTTGTACTTCGCCCGCCATATAATATAGCTTACCACAATGCACAAAAGCGGAAAAAGCAGCATAGCGATCCGCATCATCACCAACCCTTCGGGCGGAACGTCGGCGGCGGTCTCGGCCTGGTGGATACCGGAAAGGATCACCACAAAGGAAACCACGCCACTGGCAATCGCGCCACCCATCTTGTTGATAAGAGGTTGCAACGAGAAAGTGATGCTGTCGTTGCGCTTGCCAAGTTTCCAGTGGCCATAGTCCACGGAATCCGCAAGAAACATTAGCATCAAGAGTTGCACGAAGGACTGGCCAACGAAAATTAAAACGCCAGCCGTGCCGATGAACGGCATGGTGTATACTGGAGCGAAAAAGAAAACCAGATAGCCGACTGCGACAAGCACGATGGCCGCCGTGTACAGGGTCTTGCGGTTAAAGCGTTTCGAGAACAGCGGAAAAACGGCAAGGGAGGTAATCTGCGCCACGCCGAGCATCAGGGCGAAAATCGGGTACATGCTTTCGTCGCCGTAGACATACACGAAAAAGAACAGGCCGAAGCTTGCCGTGGTAACGTAGCCGATCATGAAAAGCGACATTGCAATGGCTGTAACAAAAAGCTGGTCGTTCTTGTATATGACACGCAGCAGTTCCCGTAGCGGGGTGCTCTGCCTTGGCCCCGAAAAATGCCTCGATTCCCTAACCCCAAAAAGGGTTATGCACTGCCCCGCCACCATAACCACCGTTACGATAATTGCAAAGACAAACCAGCCCTGCTGCAAGCCTCCAAAACGCTGCCCCAGCAGCGCGGTTAACGGAACGATTCCCGCGACAACGAAGAACATCCCACCGTTGGCGCATATCCTGGCGACGGCCCCGATTTTTTCGCGTTCCTTCTGGCTGGTGCTGAGCGATGGGAGCATCGACCAGTAGGAAATGTCGTTTGCGGTAAAACTTATGCCCCAGAAAAAATACAGCACAGCAAACACCACGACGAAGGCGACTCCCTCCAGGGCAAAGTCCGTAAAGAGCAGCACGGTAAACACCGCCGTCGCCACCGCCCCAAGGGCAATCCAGGGCTTGAACTTACCCCAGCGCGTACGGGTATTGTCAACAATAAAACCCATCACCGGGTCGGTGAGCGCGTCGAATATCCTGGCGACAAGGATGAAGCCAGCCACCCACCACATGGTCGCGGTGGGAAGGCTGATGACGTCGGTAAGGTAAAAGATGAGGTACATGCTGATAAGCGAATAAATCATGTCTCGACCGATGGTACCCAGGCCAAAAGTCAGACGGTTGTGTTTTAGGTCCGTTCCCATAGGTAATAATAACACGGTTTTGATTAGGCTTCAAGGTTTCAAAAACCGACAACTTTGCGGGTGTTTACCGTATGGACAACGTACAAGTTCGATCCATAATCGCCCAGCAGTCTTGTCCTTTCGTTGTAGTGGCTGCCCATGAATTGGTTGTTCAGCAAAACGCCGGAGGCAAGGGTATTGCCACGGCACTCGTAGATTTCAACGCAGTCGGTCAGGGCGTAGTGGCGGTTCGCCAGCCGAAGAATAAAGCCGTCGGGGTTCAGCGTTACGGGGAGTATGTGTTTGACAAGGCCACCGAAGCGCTTGACGTATAGCCGTTGCGCTCTGGTAGCAACACGATAGATCCTGTCATTCTTAAGATCCGGAACACGCAGCATGTCAGGCCCTTCACCAACATTCGCAATGGTTTGGAAAAACCCGACAACGGCACCCTCATCTCCCCTGCACAGCCAGACAACCTTGTTTGCTTTGTGGTAGGCTAGTCGCTCGAAGGTCCCATACTGAAAGGTTTTTCGGTGGGTTTTATAGAAAGCGATTTGCTCTCTTATTTCACGCTTTTCAACAGGGCTTAGGAAGCGCAGATCCATTTCGTAGCCCAGGCAACCGAAGCAGGCCACGTTGTAGCGTGTGGAAAGCGGAGTGTCCCGCAGGGTCTGCTGGTGTGGCGCATCGGATACGTGCGCCCCCATCGTTGACTGCGGATATAGGTACGACAGGCCCCCCTGGATTTTAAGCCTCTCAACCGGATCGGTGTTGTCCGACGTCCAGATTTGCGGGGAAAAGCAAAGCATTCCCAGGTCGAAGCGATTACCGCCAGAAGAACAGCTTTCCAGAAGCACTTGCGGCCTGGGCCCGAAGATACGCCGCAGCACGTCATACAGGCCGAGTATGTAGCGGTGGAAAAACTCGCCCTGCGATCGAACGTGCGCGGAACGGAATTCGCTTATGTGGCGGTTCATGTCCCACTTCACATAGGTTGCCCGTGTCTCGTCTATCACCCTGGAAACCTGTTCTACAATGTAGTCACGCACCGCCAGGTTGCAGAGATCCAGGACAAGCTGGTTGCGACCCAGCGTTGACTCACACCCATCCTGCCCAGACACGACCCATTCGGGATGGCTTCGGTAAAGGTTTGAATCCTCGTTCAACATTTCTGGTTCGAACCAGATGCCGAATTCAAGACCCCTTGCGCGTATTTTTCGGGCGAAATGCCCGATCCCGTGGCGAAATTTGCGACGATTTGGCGTATAGTCACCCAGGCCTGCCCTGTCACTGTCCCGCCCCTCGAACCAGCCATCGTCAAGAACAAAGAGTTCCATACCTAGCTTTTTCGCCAGGCCGGCAAGCCTCAGAAGCCTACCCTTGGTAAACTTGAAGAAGCAGGGTTCCCAGGAATTGTACAGGACGGGGCGCTCCCTGCCCCGCCAGGCTTCGGGAATGATATTATCATTGACAAAATTGTGGAAGTTGCGACTAAGTCCGTTAAGCCCAGTGTCGCTGAAAGTCATGACGGCCTCTGGGGTTTCGAAACGTTCTCCAGTATTGAGCGTCCATTCAAAACAATGCGGGCTTATGCCAAGGCCCATACGCACAAGATCGTGGCTTGAAAGCTCGACGAAACCAAGGTGGTTGCCAGAGTACACAAGGTTGAAGCCATAGGCCCTGCCGTGGCTTTCGCCACAGCCGTTCTCGCAGAGCAGAAAGCCGGGGTTGTGCTTGTTACCACTGGCCCCCGTCCGGCTTTCATTCACGAATATACCGTACAGCAGTGGCCTGTCGTGGCGGTGCGCTTCTCTGGCCCAGTCCCCGTCAAAGGTTACCAGGTTAAATCCAGTGTTTGGCATGTCAATCGACATGCTTAGAAAACGGCGAAGTACCAGGGGTGAGTTATCGCGGTTTTCAATTACAGCGCGACGGCTTATGACATTTGCTGTTTCGTACACCGTGTAAACAAGGGTGAGCTGGACATTGTGGGCCGTATCCTTCAGTTCCACTAACAGGGATGAGCATTCCACGTCGCTGGATGGACGTGCCGAGGGAAGCGTTTCCAGGGGAACGGTTCCCTGTCTCATGGTGTGGTTTTCATAGACAAAATCACTAACAAAATTACCATCGGGCATTTTTGTTTCCACTGGGGAGTAACGGTAGTCCCCTTTGCCTATGCCCGACCACTCAAGGCACATGGTATCCAGGCAGTACAGCGGATCCTCGCGAGCGTAGGCCACGGTGGAACCCGCCTGGGCGGTGCGCTTGGGGACAAGGGCTTCAATGTCGGGCAAGCCCAGCCGTGCGCCGTAATAGACGTGTTCAAGGTGGCCGTGCTTTGTCCTGCGGAAGACATATTCCGTATCGGTCGTTTGCAGGCGGAAAATATTGTCAAGGACGTTAATCACAGCTTATACTCCTCGCCCGCAATGTACTCCCGGTACATCTGTTCCGTCACGCCCCTGTTTTCGATTATTGCTGAAAAAAACCGACCGCTTTTTTTGACCGTCCGCCTCTGCGTTTCGTAATCGACGTGAACCAACCCGAAACGTGCCTTTTCGCCCTCGCACCATTCGAAGTTGTCGGTGAAGGACCAGTGGTAATATCGCTCCACGGGCAGGCTGGATTCGACAAGGGCTTTCAGGTGCTCGTAGATGTAGCGACTACGGAATGCGTCGGTGTTGTCGCAGGTGCCGTTTTCGGTGACGTAAATTGGCCGCTCAAGCAAATCGTGGAGTTCCCTGGCGCAGTCGGCGATTCCCTGGGGGTATATCTCCCAGCCAAGATCGTTGACTGCCACCCCCTCCCCCACTCCATCGGCGAGGGATGACACGGATGAGCGGGTGTAATAGTTAAGCCCCAGGAAGTCGGCGTATTCGCCAGGCTTTACACCGCCGTAGGGTTTTACGGGAAAGGCGAAAAGTCCAAGAAGACAGGCACGAGCCAGCGCGCTCTGGAACATGAGCTTCACGAGTTTGGCGCACATGGAATGCCAGGGATTCCCCTTCGACTTAGGCTGGAAGACCCTGGCATGGTGGGCAAAGCCGACCCTGGTATCCGTGTGGCCGGCCTGGCGGCGCAGTTTGTGGATAAGGTCGTAGGCAAGGATGTGGCAGGAAGCCATGACGGACTGCACCCGCAGGGCCGTCCGCATCGAGCGAATCCCTGGTGGAAACGCGCCGTTGTGATATCCCTGCACGGCAAAGACGTTCGGCTCATTTATAGTTACATATTCGTTGACAAGATCACCGAACCGTCCGACGGCGTATTCGACAAAGCCCAAAAAAACGGGAATGTTGGAAGGATTGGCAAAACCGTCCGTTTCCTCGAACCACATTGGATTGGTAAAATGATGCAGTGTCAACAGTGGCGAAATTCCCTTGCCTTTCATGTAAGCAAGCAGGCAGCGGTACCATTCCACGGCGGTCTCGTCGTAGCGCCCCCTTTCCGGCTCTATGCGCGCCCATTCCACGCCAAGACGGTAACCGCGGATTCCCATGTACGCCATAAGATCTATATCCTCTTTCCAACGGTTTAGATGATCGTTCGCCCTTGCCGGATTCGATCCGTCTTTGATGCGCCCCTTTAGATACCAGTCGTTCCATGTGTGGGCATAGTTGCCACCCTCAATCTGGGTGGCCGCAGAAGCAACCCCCAAAAGCATGTTGACGTTGCAATCCATGTTCTATTTTCCCACACCTTTAGCGGGTTTGCAAGTTTTTTGGGGCAAGATCCCACCGCCATAATGCCCGTGAGGCCTCCTTGCTAACGGAATTTCCGTTGACGCTTGACTTTTTTTTGTATCTATGGCAATTTGATTTCGGTGGGACCAGCCAGGTACCCCAATATGCCCAACTTTTGGACCGCTAGCTCAGCTGGTAGAGCAGCAGACTCTTAATCTGCGGGTCGAAGGTTCGATCCCTTCGCGGTTCAGAAAGCTAATTCCTTGCTACGCAAGGAATTAGCGCAAGTCTTTATGATCAGGAGAAACCGACGTAAAGGCTCCTACTCAAACGAATGGGAAAAAGTATGAGAACTTTTTCCCGGAGGGGGCCATTCATGCGTCGGGAGTATTACCTTCACAAGCGTAAAAGCGGCGTTTACTACGTCGAGTTCACCGACAAGGCAAGCGGGAAAAAGCTGTCCGCCAGATCGACCGGGGAAACGGACAAGGTCAAGGCCCAGGTCAAGGCGGAACTGTGGAAAATCCAGGGCATCCCAACGGGAAGGCTTGGGAGGCCCCGCCCCATAGAGGAAGCCGCTGGGGTTGAGTCCGCGATAAAAGCCATACGCAGGGCGGCTCTTAACCCGGACGACGCCCTGCGGGTCGTCTCGGCCCTGAAAAGCATGGGCCTGATCGACGTCGCGGCGGTCAAGAGCACGGGCAGGGGGGCCATTCCCTTTGCCGAGTTCCTTGAGTCCTTTTGGGATTACGACAAATCGGAGTACATACGGGATCGGCTTTCCCACGGGTACCGCTTTTCGAGGCGCCACGCCCATGAGTGCCGGAAAAGGCTTAACGCGGACTTAAAGCCTTTCTTTGGGGGCAAAAGGCTGGACTGCGTAACCACCGACGATCTTAGGAGGCTCTCAATCCAACTGTCGGAGCGGGGCCTGGCGACATCGACGATCAACCAGATTCTTTTGATCTGCTGCACCCCCCTGAAGTGGGCTTTCAACGAGAAGATCATCCCGTCCAATCCGGCCGTCGGCCTGACAAAGTTTTCGGTGACCAACAGGGAGCGCGGGGTGCTGACCGAGGCCGAGGCTGCCGCCGTTTTTGCCACGGACTGGAAGGACAAAAGGGCTTTCGTCGCCTCCCTGGTCGCCGCGACCACGGGGGCCAGGCAGGGCGAGTGCCTGGCCCTGCGGCGATCCGACATAGGCGCGGACACCGTAAACATAGCCCACAGCTATTCGGCCCTGGACGGCCTGAAGTGCCCCAAAAACGGACGCAAGCGGATCGTGCCGCTGCTGCCGGAGGTCAGGGCCGCGCTGCTGGATTTGCTGGGGGACAACCCCCACG
>Ga0209755_10002251_pt1 | contig 26913 bp, 20 predicted proteins | sample TergutCo191P1_FD_187301 | JGI IMG/M metagenome (GOLD analysis project Ga0209755, IMG submission 187301) | Cornitermes sp. P1 segment gut microbial communities from Petit-Saut dam, French Guiana - Co191P1 (SPAdes) (version 2) | ecosystem: Host-associated > Arthropoda: Insects > Digestive system...
GAATGTTGTTACAAGTCCTTCGTAAGAAACCCTGATGGTCTGCTTTCCGGGCTGATCTCTCATGTAGCCTGTAATCTCACAGTAAGAGAGATCGATTCTGTCGCTTCCCATCTGATCCCATTCACCGCGTATCTCAAGACCCGGCCATGAAGGATCGGGAACATCACCTTCTTTAAAAAGAGTGACTCTTGGCGGAGAAGAGACAGTTAATGTGCGAAGCGCCATGACCTCTGTCACAAAGGTGGCCACTTGTCCTGACACCCTGACTACAACAGTCTGAGGACCCGGGGTGTGGCTGTTAAAAACGATATTGCTCTGAGATACTGGAACAGCTTTACGGCTTCCGTCTTTATAAAGACCGAAGATAATAACTTCCCTTGGGTTAATATTCTGTCCCTGACGCACCTGTCTTGGGCCTGAGACATTGTCTTCCTCGATGGATACTAACTGCATGGACGCGCAGCTTAAGAAGACAGCCCCGACTAACAGCGCCGCCGCGATGATTGTTAATAATCTTAAATTCTTCATTGAATACTCCTTATAAATGCGTTCAAATGAGCAAAATATAACCTTGTATGCACAAAATTACTATATAGTGTACAATTTATCACAATATTTTATATTATACCACATTTTCTTATTTTTTTTTTAAAAAGGCAGCTATTGTCTAAAAAAACTGGCTTTTATTAAGATTTTAAAGGTAAATTATCCCTTTTTTATTAAAAACTTTTCTTGACATATGAACATTTATAGATGATATTTATATATATGAGTGATTATCTTGATCCCAACAATGAAGAGCTTCTAAAAGACTTTTTCAGCGAAGCCCAGATGCAGGTGGACCAGATGGAACAGAACGTTTTAGTTCTTGAAAACGAAGGCGCTAATAAAGACGCTGTCGATGAGATATTCCGCGCGGCTCATACCCTAAAAGGCGGATCCGCTACAGTAGAAATGATGGAACTGTCTCATTTTACCCATTTGGTAGAGGATGTTTTTGACGCAATTCGTTCTGATCAAATATCTGTAAACGGAGATGTTGTAGACGCTTTGCTTCAAGCAATCGATGTAATTAAGGCGATGCTCGATCAAAGAATGAGCGGCTCTGTTTACGGTGACGATACATCGGAAATAGAGAAAAAATTACGCGCGCTTCTTGGCGATCAGGCAAAGCCGGCTAAAGGCGCGAAAGCGGCTCCAAAGGCCGCCGCTCCCGCACCTGTTAAGGCGGCTGCTCCTGTTTCTGCGCCTGCTCCCGCCGCTGCTGACAGCGGACTCAGCGAAAAGGAAATACAGGAACTTAAAGACTCTGTTGACGGCGGAATGCCGATTTACAAGGTTTCTGTCAAATTTGATGAAAACAGCCTGATGAACACTGTCGGCGGAATTCAAGTTTACGCGGTTCTTAAAAGTCAGGGAACAGTTTTAAAGACAATACCGGAGTTTGAAGAGCTTTATGCCGATAACTTCTTCCCGGTTGTTGATTATTTTATCGCTTCGCAAAAAGATCCTTCGTCCCTTCAGAAGAATGTAATTCTTCCGGATGTAAGCCTCGGTGCGGATGTAATAAATATTTCTTCGATGAAACCTGCGGGAGCTCCGGCTCCGGCAGCGCCAAAAGCCGCAGCTGCTCCTGCTCCAAGACCAGCGGCCTCAGCTCCGGCGGCATCAGCGCCTGCGGCGGCAGCGCCCGCTGCGCCTGCTGCGAAAGAAGAGCCGAAAAAAGGCGCCGCGACTTCCGAAGACGCAAAGAAAGCGGGAAAAGAAGCAGGTTCAATTTTACGCGTAGATTCAAAACGAATTGACGACCTTCTTAATCTTGTATCAGAAACAGTTATTACAAAAGCGACTTTCAACCAGATCAGTATGCAGTTTAACGATCTTACCGCCCATCTGCGCGAAAACGAAAATCAATACCGCGATAAAATAAAAAATCTGTTTGACAGTCTGCCGAACTTCCTTGACAGTATTCAGGAAGGTAAATCCGTAAAAGATATTCGCAAGGAAATCAACGAAACTTACGGCGATATTTTTACCATATTCGACAGTTTTGAAACATCTTTCAAAGGAAGCATTGCAAAGTTCCGTTCTACATCGCAGAACCTTGGGCGCATCACAGGCGAACTTCAGGAAGGCGTCATGCGCATCCGCATGGTTCCAATAAGCCAGATTTTCAGCCGCTTCCCGCGCCTTGTCCGCGACCTTTCCAAATCGCTTAATAAAAAAATCAATCTGGTTATAGAAGGTGAAGACACAGAACTTGATAAAACAGTTGTCGATGATCTTCTTGATCCTATTATGCACTCGGTGCGAAACTCAATCGACCACGGTATTGAATCCGCGGAAGCCCGCCGCGCCGCCGGTAAACCCGAAGAAGGCACAGTTCTTTTAAAGGCAGCCAACGAAGGCAACATGATTGTTATCGAAATCGGCGACGACGGCAAAGGTATCGATGTTGAGGCAGTTAAGGCAAAAGCCGTAGAACGCGGTCTTATAAGCCAGAACAAGATCCTTACCGATGTCGAAGCCTTTAATCTTATTTTTGAACCAGGTTTCTCAACCGCGAAAGCGATTACAGCCATTTCCGGCCGCGGTGTCGGCCTGGATGTTGTGCGCAGACAGATTAACGATTTAAACGGAACTGTTACCGTCAATTCAGAACGCGGCAAGGGTACAAAATTTATCATCAAACTGCCGCTTACGCTCGCTATTATTCAGGGTCTGCTTGTACGCGTTGGAACGGAAATCTATTCAATACCGATTACGTCGGTTATCGAAAGCCTCCGCATCAAACCGGAAGAAATTAAAAAGATCGACAATTACGAGGTTTTCAATATTCGTAACGATGTTGTTTCGCTTCTGCGGCTTAACCGCCTGTTCGGAATTAAAACCGAGGAAGAGCAGGATTATCACTTCATTGTAATTGTCGGAACGACAGAGAAAAAGATGGGCTTTATGGTAGACAGCCTGATCGGCGAGGAAGATGTTGTAATTAAACCGCTTCGCGATCAGTTTACCAATTCACCCGGAATCGCAGGAGCTTCAATATTAGGAGATGGTTCGGTCTCTTTAATTATCGATGTAAGCCAGCTTCTTGAACTGGGATTAAAAAAGGAGATGGAGCAGCGCCGAATCCGCGAAGCTTCAATACGGTAGGTAAATATGGCGGCAGTAATGAAAGATTTAGCACAGGTAAACGCCGAATTACAGGAACAAAAAGACAGGGCGGAGAATGTCGATTTTAAAATGGTAACATTCTCTCTTTCCGGGAAAGACTACGGCGTAGATATCATGAACGTAAAAGAAATAGCGAAGGCCGATAAATTTACCTATGTGCCTAACGCGGCGGCTTTTGTGCGCGGCGTATATAACCTTCGCGGCGATATTATCCCGATTGTCGATCTAAGACAGTTCTTTCATCTTCCGACGAGTAATAAAAAAGAAGCCTTCGAGAACATGCTTATCCTTCATGTTAACGATCAGGTATACGGAACAATCGTTGATAAGATTGATAAAGTTGTCGGAATTAATAAAGAGAATATTCAGCCGCCGCACCCGATTTTCGGCGATATAAACATTAAGTTTATAAGCGGCGTTGTAGAAAAGCAGGGCGATCTTTACATCATCCTTGATGTTATCCGCATATTTACTATCACAGATGATGATAAAAAATCTTCAAGAGCAAAGGTATCAGAAGGCGGAGATTTCTTTGTTCCGCCGGCTGCAGGTGATTTAGCGCAGATGCCCAAAGCAACTACAGATTCGGCAATAGGCTTCCTTCAGGAAAGCCTTGCGGCGCTGAAGCATTTCTTTGTAACATCCATAAACGACAGATGGGTACATAAACGCTTTGCGATGTGGAGTTCAAACCGCACCGGCGATTCGCTTCAGTTAAGAAGCGCGACAGAAGCCAATGAATTCCTTGATGATTTTATGTCTCCGTCAACAAACGAGTTCTGGAGCGACGCGTATTCCAACTCTATAAGGAAAATTCTGCCGGATAACGCCTCGGCTAATATCAATGTATGGAATATCGGCTGCGGAAAAGGTCACGAGGCTTTTTCATTCGCCTGTGTTCTTAAAACAAGGTATCCGAACGCGCGCGTAAAAATCTGGGCGAATGACAACGATATTATGGCGGTTTCGCAGGCGCCGAATATGATTTATGATCTTGAAGATTTACCGGAGTTTACAAGGCCCTTTATGGTGCGCGGATCAAACGGTTATTCCTTTAACCAGGCAATTAAAGACACGGTAGTCTTTGAATATCATGACGTAACAAACGAAAATACACTGCCGGAGCTTGATATTATTCTTGCAAGAGATATTCTATCCTTCCTGCCTGAATCCGATCAGACAAAGGTTATCACGGATTTCTCCGAAAGGCTTAAAAAGCGGGGCTTTGTAATTATCGGCAGGAACGAGGAGCTTATAGGCGCGGATTGGCAGTCTATGGCTGATGATCCAATTTCCGCTTTTTTACATATTGCCTAAAAACAAGTAACCGTGTATAATCGTGATATAGATGACAATTGCAAGGAGTAAAATATGAGAGTCGAGTATATCAACCCCTTTGTGGAGTCCGCTTTTAGTGTACTAAAAGAGGTGTTGAATTCCGAGGTAAAGCGCGGAGAAATCTATCTGAAGCCTACCTCCATGGCCATCATGGGAGTAGCTGCCCTTGTTGGTCTTGCCGGTGATGTAGAAGGGCGCGTTCTTTTCGATATGTCCAAGGAAACAGCCCTCTTTATTTCGGGCGGCATGAATGGCGAGACATTCACAGTTCTTGATGAACTTGCCAAGGCAACCATTCAGGAACTTGCTAACATGATTACAGCTCAAGCGGTAACAAAATTACATGATTTAGGATTTAAATTCGATCTTACACCTCCGGCCCTTTTTACAGGCGATAATATGGAAGTTTCCACAAATTTAGGCGAAGTGGAAGCTCTTATAGTTCCCATGGAGCTGGGTAATAATTTCAAGATTGAAGTAAACGTCGCTATACGCGAAAGAGTTAAATAATCGTTCAAAAAGACGCTGCCCGAAAAGCGGTGTTTTTAGGGCGGTTAGCTCAGTTGGTTAGAGCACTAGCTCGACACGCTAGGGGTCACAAGTTCAAGTCTTGTATCGCCCAAAAAAAGCTGTCCGGGATGTTACATCCGGGCAGCTTTTTTTTCGTGCTGATGGGTTGTTTATTTTTTACAGAAAAGCCCGTTTTTTAATATTTTCATAACATCATCAATAATGACATTTAGTTTTTTCTCCGTTAGCTTTTTATGATCCAGAATCACCTGAAGGCAGATAAAATTGGCGACACCGATAAGAAACCATGCCATTGTCGTATAGTCAACATCAATAAGCTCCACGCCGAATTTTTTTAAGGCGGCGCTGTAGCTTTTTGCGAAACGGATATAGTAGTCTTCAAATAAAACAGGATCGATATAAGAGCAGCCCCAGATAATTTTAAAACACTGCGGATGCGTGTGTCCGAAATTGATAAAGGCTTTAAGCCCTTCTTTTTCCATTTCGTATCTTGTTTTGCAGCCTTCGATATTTTTATTTAAATGTTTGTTGATTATTACATAATAGTTGCGCACAAGATATGTATATATGGAAGTTTTATCCTGAAAATAAATATAAAATGTACCGACAGCCGTTTTCGCGTCTTTGCAGATATCCGCGATTGAAGTTTCGTAAAATCCTTTCTTGTCAAATAATGTTTCCGCGGCGGCGCAAATCTTGCACATTTTGCGGAAACCTACCTGCGATTTTGGAATATTCACGCCTTTGACAAGAGAGTTGTCGTTGAATAAAATATATTCCATTAAGCCATTTTGGATTTTTTATCTGTTTTCGTCAATGACTAATACGCTTTAATGGCCAAGATACGCTTTAATCAGCCGCTGGTCATTTATAAGTTCTTTAGCTTGTCCTTCCATGTTGATTTTCCCAAGCTCAAGCACAAGCGCGTAATCGGCGATTTTTAATGTCTGAAGCGCGTTCTGCTCGACAAGCAGAATTGTAGTTCCCTGCGCGCTGATTTCTTTGATCGCTTTAAAAATCGCCTTTACAAGAATCGGCGCTAAGCCAAGAGACGGCTCGTCAAGAATAAGCAGCTTGGGGCTTGCCATTAATGAACGCCCGATTGCGAGCATCTGCTGCTCTCCGCCTGATAAAGTGCTTGCCTGCTGCCTGCGCCTTTCTTTTAAAACAGGAAACATTTTATAAACATATTCTTCGTTTTGCTTAACAGTTTTAGTATCCGCGCTGCGCTTTTTGTGATTCAGGCTGTAAGAGCCTACAATTAAATTTTCTTCAACTGTAAGACCTGTTAAAATCTGCCTGCCTTCGGGGCAGTGGGAAATGCCTGCTCTTGCGATTGTGTTTATATTTTTTCCCGCGATGTTTTTTCCTTCAAAAATAATATCGCCTGTTTTAGGTTTTATTATTCCGGAAATTGTGCGAAGCGTCGTGCTTTTCCCTGCGCCGTTCGCGCCTAAGATAGCGACAATCTGTCCTCTGCCGACATTAAAATTAATTCCTTTAACCGCCTGTATTGCTCCGTAGCTGACACAAAAATTTTTAACTTCAAGTATATTTTCCATTATTCCACCCCCAGATAGGCTTCCTGAACATCCTTGTTTTCCTGGATTTCTTTTGGCGTTCCGTACGCAAGTTTTTTCCCGAAGTTAATCGCGCAGATATGATCGCATATTTTCATAACAAGACCCATATCATGCTCAACTAAAATGATGGTCGCTTCCTGTTCTTTTGCAATCGTTTTTATAAGTTCGTTTAAATCGCCTGTTTCTTTTTCATTTAGCCCGGCCGCAGGCTCGTCAAGAATAATAAGCGACGCGTTGGCCATAAGGGTTCTTGCAAGCTCGATGCGTTTTAAAATACCGTACGGCATTCCAACAGGGTGCGAATCTTTAAGGTGCAGAAGATCCATTCGTTCAAGGACGCCGAGGGCTTTTTTTGTAAGCATTGTATTCTCGCGCTTTAACATTGGAGTGGAAAACATATGCGATATAAAACCAGTATAGTATTGAGTGTGAGCGGCGATAAGAAGGTTTTCAAGGACTGTAAGCTCCGCAGCAAGTTCGATGTTCTGGAATGTTCTGACAATTCCTGTTTTTATAATATTGTGAACCGCGTATTTATTAAGATGCAGTGTTTGTCCGTACCGGTCGTTAAATAAAATCTCGCCGCTTGTTGGTTTATAAAATTGCGTTATACAGTTGAAGACCGTTGTCTTTCCGGCTCCGTTAGGCCCGATAAGGCCGAAAATCTCGCCTTTTAAAACATCGAAAGAAACATTGTCTACAGCTTTAAGCCCTCCAAAGTACATACACAAATTGTCAAGGCGAAGCGCGATTTCTTTCGGAAGTTCCTGCACATTATGTTTAGCGATAATAGCTTTTATTTTTTTATCATGTTTTGCGTCCTTCCTGGCGGTGAACGCGTTATATTTTTCTTCGAGCTTTTTGAATTTTTCTTCCGCCTTTGCGCTTCTCTGCGCGGATACAGGCTTTGCCTCCGGGTTAGTTTCCGCTGTGTTTTTTTCCGCTTTCTTTAACCTGCGCTTTAATAAAAAAGAATTTACAAGCTGCGCGATTCCGCCTGGGTAAAACATAACCACAACAATAATTAAAATGCCGGAAATTACGCTCATTACCCATGAATTGTTTCTTAAAAAGGCGATATCCTGAAAAAAAAGCGGCGTTAAACCGAAAATTAAAAGCGTCCCGATAACCACGCCCCAGATTGACCGCGAGCCGCCTACAAGACACGCCGCAAGTACGTTAAGCGAAAACATGATTCCCCACTGAACGGGGTCTGTATATTGGCCGTAGATCATATGAAGCGAGCCTGCTATCTGCGCGAAGGCGATTGCCAGGATAAAAGCGAATAACCTGTATTTTAACAGGCTGATACCCATCGCCTGCGCGACAGATGTGCTGTTCTTCATCGCGAGCATCGCGCGTCCTGTGGGACTTGTAATAAGATTCGATGTCAGCATCATAAGAAGCACCAGCACAACTATTACAATGTAATACAGTATGGAAATATTTGACCTTATGTTTAAGACATTGGGAAGGATATGAATATATACCGTTCTCATCCCGTTGGGTCCGCCCGTCCATGTAGCGTTTAAAAACATCTGCACTAACACTTCGGAAAGACCAAGCGTTACAATCGCAAGGAACAGTCCCTGAATCCGCAGGGAAATAAAACCTACAGCCATGCCAAGCAGGAGCGCGGCGGCGGTAATGCCGATTAGAATCACCCAAAAAGGAATCGCAGTGTATGTATTTAAAATGAATCCTGTAATGTATGCGCCAAGCCCTGTGAAACCTGCCGTTCCAAGACTTGCAAGGCCGGCGTATCCAAGCAGAAAACTGAAGCCTAAAACCGCGACTGCGTAGATCGCGGTTTGGCCAAGCGCTTTTGCGAATGAATAATTTAGGAAACCCGCTCTCTGCAGAAGCTGAACCAGAATCATCGCAATGCCGAATACTATAAAGCCAAAGAAGGGGTGGCTTATTATTTTTTTTATACTCAGGCGCGAATCCGATAATACCAGTTCCGCGTTTATTTTACTCGATGTCTGCATTATCATACCTTCTTAATTATTTTTTTTCCGAATAAACCGTTCGGGCGGATAAGAATCATCAGCATGATCGCGATAAACGAAATTAGCATTGCCCACCTTGGGGAAATTATCGCCGAATAGTTTAATAAAAGCGGGATGATCGCGCAGCCTGCGATCGGCGCCCAAAAACTTGATACGCCGCCAAGAACGCAGGCTAAAAAGCCAAAGATTTGCACCTGCCCCATCATGCCGGAATTAAGCGTCATGCCTGTAGAGCAGCCGGCAATCGCGACAAAAGCGCCCGCGATTCCCCATGTAATTCCTGTTACCAGCTTTGTGTTGATGCCCATCATCTGCGCGACAGTTTCATTCGCGGCGGTAGCCCGCAGTGAAATACCCCATTTTGTCAGCTTTAACGCGGTAAAAAGAATGGAAAGGCAGATAACAGCGGTAATTACGCAGATAAGAGCGTGTTCTGTAATATAAAGGCTCTGTCCCAGAAAGACAAAATCGATATTTTCAAATGAAAAGCGCGGCACATTAGGAGTGCGCGTTGTAATCGAAACAAACATCGGAGGTATCGCCGCGTAGAAAATCATCATAAGGCCCATTGTGATCATCTGCTTGCCGAAAGGATTTACAGATCTTCCCTGGCGGATAATCCCGGCGTCTATCACATAACCCATGCAGAAAGCGATTAACGCTCCGAAAAAAATCGCGGCCCAGAAAGGTATTTGCGGGTTTACATACAGTACAAGGTTTGAAGCGAAAAAAGCGGCGAATGTTCCCATCATTCCCTGCGCGAAATTTGTTGTAATGGAAGTTCGAAGGATTAATACAATTCCGATTGTCGCCATTGAATAAATGGCTATGTTTTGCAGGCTGTTAATAAAGGTTTGAAAGAAATGCTGCATACACCGCCTCCATGATATGAATAATGTTCATGTATTATATTATGTATTTATGGTACTTATGTCAACCGGATTATTTACTCTGGTTTAATTAAGCACATAAAACTTTTTTCCGCGGCATAAGCTAATATCCTGTGGACGCTAATATATCCGCAGCAAGGCGATCCGGGCAGTCCACTAAAGGCGAATGTCCGCAGTTTTCATATTCCAGCAGTTTCGCTCCCTTGATTGCCGCGGCGTTTGCCCTTGATGTTTCTGGCGGAACAAGTTTATCAAATTCCGCGCAGGTAATTGTAACAGGACACGAAATACTGGCGATTGTTCCTGATCCTTGAGAATAACCGTTATGTTCGTCTGACATGTTAAAAACAGCTAATGCCCAGTCAACATCGATTAAGTTTCGCTGTTTCACGGTTTCTTCAAGATAGATTTTATTTTCTTCTTCGCCCGGTTTATTTAACGCGTATATGGAATAGTTCCAAAGCTTTTCAAAAAAGGCGGTGTCCTTTGATTTATAAGCGGCAAGGGCAGGCGCGATTAAAACAGGATCGCGCGAAAGCTCTTCCTTCCCTGAGTACGGCCTATAAGTACCGTCAGCGTTTTTCGCGTAAAGGGGATAGCCTTTGTATCCCATTCCTTCGATTAAAAATAAAGATAACACTAAAGAGGGATATCTTGAGGCAAGCTCCATCGCTATTCCGCCGCCCGTTGACCAGCCGATTACATGCAATTTTGAAAACCCAAGAGCGTCTGTAAATAATTTTATATCTTCTGCAAGTTCGCCGAGCGTTTCAAATCTTCTATTATATGTCGAGTCTCCGAAACCGCGCAGGTCGACAGCTATTAGGTGTATACCTAATAAACGCTTAAAAAGCGGAAGATAGTGCAAAGATGATGAAGAATTTCCATGAATAAATAAAAGCGGCGGGTTTTTTTCTCCCTGTTCAATATAAGCGTAAGTTTCGCCGTTTGAAAGTTTTATATATTTTTTTTGCGGTTTCTCCATTCTTAATTTAAGATACAACGCTTTATATTTTACTGCAAGAAATTTTTATGAATTTCAAAAAAAAAACTTGTTATTTTTATAGGCATGTGTTACAGTAAATATGAATATTATTCATAAGTGAACAATGTTCATAATAACAATGCGGCGGTGTAATATGGAAAAAATATATATCGTTGACGGGTTAAGAACCCCAATCGGTTCTTTTCTGGGAAGCCTTAAAACCCTTGAAGCGCCGAAACTCGGCGCTGTTGTCGTTAAAGCGCTGCTGGAAAAAAACGGCATTAACGGCGCGGATATAAGCGAAGTTATCGTTGGAAATATACTTTCCGCCGGCGCCGGAATGGGACCTGCCCGTCAGGTTTCCATAGGAGCGGGAATCCCTGTTGAAGTTCCGGCGTACAGCATCAACATGCTTTGCTGCAGCGGCATGAAAGCGATTTTAAACGCGATGGCGCAAATCAGTTCCGGATTTGCACAAATGGTTATCGCAGGCGGCATTGAAAGCATGTCAAACGCCGCATTTATTCTTCCGTCAAAAGCAAGACAGGGCTATAGATTTGGCGATATCGCGGTTTATGATTCGATTCTTTTTGACGGCCTTACAGACGCGTTTAATAATTACCACATGGGCATCACCGCAGAGAATATCGTGGAAAAACTCGGCATAACGCGCGAAGCGCAGGATGAGTTCGCGTTTAACTCTCAGTTAAAAGGAATCAAGGCTGTTGATTCAGGCGAGTTTAAAGATGAGATTGTTCCTGTCGAAGTAATCGACGGGAAAAACGTTTCTGTTTTTGATACCGATGAATACCCCAACAGGACAACTAATATAGAAAAACTTGCAAAGCTTAAACCGGTTTTTAAAAACGACGGAACGCTAACCGCTGGAAATTCCGCCGGAATTAATGACGGAGCCGCTTTTGTCATTATCGCTTCTGAAAGCGTGATTAAAAAATTTAATTTAAATCCCAAAGCGGAAATTATCGCGGCGGCTCAGGCCGGAATTGATCCAAAGATAATGGGACTCGGTCCTGTTTACGCAATAGCGAATGTTCTATCAAAGGCAAAAATGAAACTTGGCGATATGGAGTTTATAGAACTGAACGAAGCTTTTGCCGCGCAAAGCCTCGGCGTTATTAAAGAGCTTTCCAAAGCGCACGGTGAAACTGAAAAAGCAGTTATTGATCGCTGTAATATTAACGGCGGCAGCATTTCACTTGGACACCCGCTTGGCTGCACCGGAGCGCGGATCACTGTAACCCTTTTAAACATTCTAAGAAAACGCAAAGCCGGATACGGTCTTGCAAGTCTTTGCGCAGGCGGAGGAATGGGTACAGCCTTAATTATCAAAAATATTTTGTAGGAGGATAAAATGAGATTACAGGGAAAAACTGCGGTTATAACAGGAGCAGCGCGCGGTCTTGGCGAAGCCATGGCAAAATTATTTTCGGAAAACGGCGCTAAGGTAATCGCCTGCGATTTAAGCGAGCCGCAGAACAATTACGATAATGTTGAATTTTACAGCCTAAATGTCACCGACGCTGACGCGTGTAAAAAATTTACAGATTATGCAGCCGGCAAATATAAAAAGATCGATATTCTTGTGAACAACGCTGGAATTACAAAAGACGCAATGACGCGGAAAATGACAGACGATATGTGGGACGCGGTTATCTCTGTTAATTTAAAAGGCGTTTTTAATATGACGCGGTTTATCGGCCCTCACATGGAAGATACAGGCGGCGGCAGCATTATCAATATATCAAGCGTTGTCGGCGAATACGGGAACATCGGTCAGGTTAATTACGCGGCAACCAAGGGCGGCGTTATTTCAATGGCGAAAACGTGGGCAAAAGAATTTGCACGCAAGGGCGTGCCAGTCCGCTGTAACGCGATCGCCCCAGGCTACATACTGACAGACATTTTAAAAACAGTTCCGCAGGAATTACTTGATAAATTCGCGGCTTCCACAATGCTGGGGCGGCTTGGGCAGCCGGATGAAATCGCGAAAGCCGCGTTGTTCCTTGCAAGCGACGACGCTTCTTATGTAACAGGAACAGTCTTGTCTGTCAACGGCGGGATGAGGCTTTAAATGGCGGATTCCATTCACGCGGGAATTGCAGGAACGGGCGTTTACATTCCCAAGACCCGGATGAGCGCAGCGGACATTTCCAAAGCGACAGGCGGCGTCTGGAGCGAGCAGGCAGTCATCGAAAAACTCGGTATTGTCAGCAAACCTGTTCCCGGTCCTGATGACGGCACTCAGGAAATGGGCGCGAAAGCGGCGATTGATTGCCTTAAGGAAACTAAAATCGATCCGAAAGAAATCGATCTTATTTTATGCATCGGTGAAGAATGGAAAGAGTATCCGCTTACAACATCGGCGCTTTACATACAGGACAGAATCGGAGCTGTTAACGCGTGGGGCATTGATGTTCAGAACAGGTGCTGTACCTGCTGCGCCGCGATAAAAATGGCAGCCGATATACTGGCAGCCGATCCGGAAATAAAAACCGTGATGATTGCCGGCGGCTACAGAAACGGAGACTTCGTTGACTACACCGACAAAGATATGTCGATGATGTACGATCTTGCGGCTGGCGCAGGCGCGATGGTTATCAAAAAAAATTACGGGAAAAATAAAATACTTGGCTCTCATATTATCGCAGACGGATCTCTTGCGCGGACAGCCGGAGTTAAAACAGGGGGAATAAACGATCCCTTTACAAAAAATAATATCGAGGAAGGATATAAATCGCTCAAACTTTTTGACGCGCAGAAAATGAAAGACCGTCTTAACGAAGTAAGCATGAGTAACTGGTACAAGTGTATCGATGAAAGTCTTAGAAAAGGCGGCGTTACAAGAAGCGATATAGGCTACCTTGCCGTTCTGCATTTTAAAAGGTCGGCGCACCTCGCGCTTTTAAAAGAGCTTGGACTTCGCGAAGATCAATCAATCTATCTTGAAGATTACGGACACCTTGGACAGATCGATCAAATACTTTCAATTCATCTTGGTTTAAAAAACGGCAAGATAAAAACCGGGACAAACATTGTGACTCTCGCCGCGGGCATCGGATATGTGTGGGCGGCGAATTTAATACAGTGGGGTTAATTGAAAACCGTAGTGTTTTCTATAATTTTTTAGGAGGTTCATTATGAAGAAGATGATGGTGTTAAGTATCATCGCGCTGCTTATGATACCGATGTTCGCGTTCGCGGGCGGAGGCAGTCAGAGTTCAAGCAATGAAATCCACATTGGCTCGGTAATCTGCTCCGAAGGGGCTTATGCCGTAGTCGGCGTTCCTTACGGCGCGTTCCTGAGAGCCTATGTTGATTATGTAAACCAGGCGCCTGAGTATCGGAACATTTTAAATGGCAGAACATTAAAGCTTACAGTTTATGATGACAAAGGAGACGGTGCGCTTGGGAAAACCTACATCGAAAGGTTAATACATGACGACAAAGTTTTCGCGCTAGTCGGCGTTCTTGGAACATGGAATCTTGTCGCGGCAAGTTATGTGCTGGAAACCTCAGGAGTGCCCGCTGTTTATTTTGGAACAGGCGCAAGCTCTCAGATGTTTGAACCTGCTCAGGGAAATCAAAGATACATGATGGGCGTACAGCCGTTGTATAAAACAGAAGGACGTATCATGTACTTAAGGGCGATCACATCGTTCCAGAATGTCAGGACTATCGGCGTTGTTTACTCAACAGCGGATGACGGCTTAAGTCTTAAAGCAGGTATCGAACAGCAGGCCGCTCTTGATACAAGAGCGAACAAGCCGACAATTATTTACATGCCAATCGGATCAACGGACGCAGCTTCTATCGGCCCGCAGATCGCGGCTGTTCAGAATGCCGATGTAATTATCGCGGCGGGAAATCAAGCGTACTTCAGGGCGATATACTCCGCGGCGTTTTCAAACTCAGTCTCAAGGTCAAAGCCGGTCATCACCTCCTATGTAAACGCGGCGCCGACTGCGATTCCGCCTGAAGCTGTAAACCCGGGAGCCGCCGGCATTTACGCCGCGGCGTGGGTAGCAGCTAACGAAAGCGCGAGTGTAAGCGCGGAAGCGGCAAGAAGGCAGAGAGATTACGCTGAGTTCGCAAAAATTGTTGACTGGGACACAAGATATATTCCGGCTTCAGAAAAAGCCGCATATAAAGTAAACTCATTTGCGATGAGTTCTTATATCGCGCTTAGAACATTCCTTGTCGGTATTGAAAGACTGAACGCTTCGGGCAAGCCTTTAACAGCGGCGAATTATCTTGAGGCGATGGAGAGCGCGAGAATTCCAATCGCCATGTCAGGCGGAGTGAATTACGGCAGCGGAATGAGAATCGGAGTCGATTCGCTTTCGTTTATCAAATATATTCCGCCTGCGTCAGGCCCGGCTGAAACAGGAACATTTGAAGACGTCGATCCAATGGCGTCAATTGACGAATTGATTCAAAGACTCGGCAGATAAATAGATAGAGTTTTAAATAATTAGAGTCTGTCCATAATGTGGACACATTATGGACAGACTACCTTAAAAGAAGCATTTTCGTAGCCTTCGAACCCGAGGTTCGAAGGCGAGAAAATGTAAGGTCTGTCCGCAAAGTAACCGACTTTGTGGACAGACACTAATTAAGACCACAGAGGACACAGAAACACTCTGTGAACTCTGTGGTTAATTTTTTACGGAGGTAATATTTATGAGTTATAATTATTCTTCAAAAATTATCAGTGTCGAAAAGGCATTAGCGATGGTTAAAGACGGAGATCATATTGTAACGGGCATGGCCGCTGCGGAAGCCCATGACTTTTTTATGGACATTCATAAAATAATCGACCGGGGAGTAAAGGATGTAACTGTCAGCAACTGTCTTCCGATGGCCGAAGGAAAATACCTCACAGACCCTGATTATATCGGCAAGATAAATGTTAACGCGTGGTTTTATACGCCGCAGCTTCGGCGCAATCATGCGATAGACGCGGTGTCTTACATTCCGAATCATCTTCATAACGCCGGATTAAAACGCCGCAGTCATTTAAAGACAAATATTTTTATCTGTAACGCGAGCATGCCTGACAAGCACGGTTATATGTCAATATCGCTTTCCGCCACTTATGAAAGGGCGATGCGCGAAAACGCGGACCTTGTCATTCTGGAAATAAATCCGAATGTGCCGCGAGCCTTCGGCGATGTCGAAGTGCATATCAATGATGTTGATTATGTAATAGAAACAAACTATCAGATTCCGGAAGTTCCCGATGCCGAACCTACCGAGCTTGATTTTAAAATAGGAAAAATGGTAGCCGATGAAATAAATGACGGCGACTGCCTTCAGCTTGGCATCGGCGGAATGCCGAACGCGATCGCCAAATCGCTTTATGATAAAAAGGACATTGGCATCCACACAGAAATGCTGACAAGCGAAATGAGCAAACTCTTCAGAGCCGGAGTCATTACAGGCAGGCAAAAAAAAATCCAGCCGGGAAAAATGGCGTGCACATTTGTTTTCGGCACAAGGCAGATGTACGATTTTGTCGACGACAATCCGGGCGTAATCGTATTAAGCGGCGAGTACATGAACGATCCTTATATCATCGGCCTTAACGACAATCAGGTATCGATCAATTCATCTGTGGAAGTTGATGTGACAGGGCAGTGCGCGTCAGAAAGCATTGGGACAAAACAGATAAGCGGGACAGGCGGACAGGTTGATACCGCGGTCGGCGCGCAGAATTCCAAAAACGGGCGATCATATATTTGTCTTTATTCGACCGCTACAGTCAAGGATAAAAACGGCGAGTCAAAAAGAGTCAGTAAAATTGTGCCGACATTGAATCAAGGCGCGGTTGTAAGTCTTTCGCGGATGGATGTTGACCGCGTTGTGACAGAATACGGAATCGCACAATTAAGAGGCACTAATGTGCGCGAAAGAGTGCAGCGGCTTGTTAACATCGCGCATCCAGATTTCCGCGAAGATATTATGCGTCAGGCGATGGACTTAAATATAATAGGAAGAAAAAGTTTTTGAGCTTACCACTTAAATAATGTTGATGCGACCGCAAGGCCGACGCCTGAAGCGATGAACACAACATTGTCACCCTTCTTTGGTTTTTGCAGATTTTTCCTTGCGGTATCAAGCGCCATCGGTATACACGCGGAGCCTGTGTAACCGTACTCGCCCATGATGCAGATCGTTTTTTCCATCGGAAGTCCAAGTATTGGCATAACAGACTCTATTATATATCTGTTGATTTGGGTGCAGATGATAAAATCGATGTCTGTTGTTTTTAATCCGTTTTTTTCTGTCAGTTCTGTTATGATGGGCGGCCAGAGTTTTATGTTGCGATCAGCGGGTAGCGGCTTTAAAGATTGCAGCATATATTCTTTGTTCACGATTCTTTCCGGGGTGAGCGGATATTTCGCGCCGCCCGCGTAGATGCCCATTAAGTCGTACTGAGTGCCGTCAGCGTATAGTTTTGATCCTATAAAGCCGTCTTCCCCCGCGCGCGAAATTACAACAGCGCCTGCGCCGTCTCCGAAAAGTGGAACTAACGCCGCGTTGGAACGGTCAACAAATTTTGTCATGTTGTACGCGCCGATTAATAAAATATGTTCGTATCCGCCGCTCATTACATTTCTACACATCGCGTCCAATGCCGCGACAAATCCTGAACACGCTCCGTTGATATCGTAAGCTCCGGCGTTTATAGCCTTAAGCCGCCCCTGCACCACGCAAGCTGTAGGCGGGCTTATGTATTCAGGCGTGTCTGTCGCCACAACTACAAGACCGAGGTCTTCCGCTTTTATTCCGGCGTCATCGATTGCTTTTTCGCCGGCTTTCGCCGCCATATCGGCAGTGCTTTCATCGGCGCTTGTTAAATGACGCTGATGAATTCCGATTTTATTTGAAAATGATTCTTTAATCGGTCCGCCGTAAAATTTATTAAGGTCGGCGTTTGTTTCTATTTTAGGCGGAGAATAAAGGCCTGTACCTGTAATTTTCGCGTGGAACATACAAGCAGTATATATTAAATTTTATTTAAACGCAATTACATATATGAATAATCTTCATAAATTAAATTTTATGCTTTTGTCTTCTTTAATGTTTCAAACATTACAATGCTTATAAATAACAGTGCTGCTAAAAAGTACGGAAAAATATTAAAACTGAAAACCGAAGCCATCTTTCCGAACAAAGGAGGAATTACAAGAAAACCGGCGTTTCCGCTTGCCATTTGAAGCCCGATTATTGCCTGTGATTTTTCCCTTGAAAAATAATTCGGCGTTTCATGAATAAGACACGGGTATACAGGAGCGCAGCCTAAACCAAGTATAAGAAAACCAGGCAGGAGCGTAATATTTCCAAAGGGAAGAATTAAAGCGGTAATTCCGCATGTTATTATTATGTATCCAAGGCGCACCATCATTCTGTTATTTAATTTGATCGATAAGAAACCTGAAATAATTCTTCCTGATGTCAGCCCGATGTAATAAATTGAAATCCACGCGGCTGCTGTTTCCGGCGTTATATTTTTTTCTGTTACAAGAAAACTGCTTCCCCATAAAACAATTGTCATTTGAATCGATATATAACAAAAAAAAATTATTAAAGATTTATATATCCCCGCAAGCGATAATAATTTTTTATAATTAAATTTTTTTATCTTTGGTATATCGTCAGGCGCAGAAAATATTTCGTTTTTTTTCCATAAAGGAAGAGCCGCGAAAAGTATAACTGTAAGAACACATAGAATTATTCCAATCGCGCGAAAGCCAAGATTCCAGGACATCCCGCCTGTTAGATAGTACGACATTATTACAGGTCCAATCGAAGCGCCTACGCTCCAAAAACAATGAAGCCAGTTTATATGTTTTGATTTATAATGAAGCGCGACATGGTTATTAAGAGCGACATCGACAAAGCCAAGCGCTAAACTAAGCGGCAAGGACCAGATACAAAGTTCCAAAAATGACGAAGAAATTGAATAACCAAAAAGCGAGGCGCATAATATTAGAGCGCTTGAAGATGAGACAAGGCCCGCGCCCAAGCGCCTTATCACTTTTTCGCCAAGAATGCTTGAAACAATTCTTCCCGCCGCGACGATCATCGCGATGTAACCTGCGTAACTTAAAGGTGTATTAATTGCCTCGTGAATCGAAGGCCATGCCGAACCGATTACTGGATCCTGAAGGCCGAAGCAGATAAATGTAAGATAAATTAAAAGTAAAATTGCTATTGAAGCCATAAATGTTCTATTAAAATTTTTATTCCAAGGCCGACAAGGATGATTCCGCCGGCAAGCTCCGCTTTTGATTTAAATTTTACTCCGAATATATTCCCAATTTTTACGCCGAAAATCGATAAACAAAAAGTTGTAAAACCGATTATCGCGATGCATAAGAAAATATTAATCTGAAAAAACGCGAATGTAACTCCTACGGCAAGCGCGTCTATGCTTGTCGCTATGGCAAGCAGAAGCATGTTTAAAAATAAAAATTTATTTTTTTCCTTTTGCGCGTCTTCGTTTTCCGGCTTTGAAAAACTTTCTTTTATCATGTTCGCACCGATTAAAAATAAAAGGCCGAAAGCAATCCAGTGTTCAAAATTTGTAATTTTATCAGCGAACAGTGTTCCGGCGTAATATCCTGCAAGCGGCATTAAAGCCTGAAATAAGCCAAAGTAAATACCGGGGATCAAGTAATGTTTTAAAGCCGGCTTGCCTGCGGAAAGACCCAGTGTTACAGAAACCGCGAAAGCATCCATGGAAAGACCAAGAGCGATAAGAAAAATTTCAAGAAATCTCATAATGATATTATATAAAAATTTTATGATTAATTAAATGAGGCTATTCCGAAACAAACCGAGTTTTAGAAAAGGCTCAAATAACATTAATCCGGTTTACTTGACGCGCGTAAAAGCCTGTCGTTAATTGCCTCTCCAAGACCGTGGCGTGGGACTTCCTGCGCGTAAATATGAGATGCGTCACACGCGTCAAGCTCGTGAAGAGTTTCAAAAAGATTTGACGCGGCTTCAAGTAAATCGCCTTTTTCTGAAAGAACCTTAACAACTGGAGCATCGGGGTTTTCTTTATTCTTATTAAAAGCGGCTTGCTCTTTTTGCCAGGCGTCTCTTGTTTGACCGTCAAAAAAAAGAAAAGCTTGTTTAGCGTCTTCATCTGTAAATTGCTTTTTAATTATTTCTTCGTGGCTTAATACGCTGAGCGCTGTCTTTGGGGCATAGTGGCTTTTCAATTGTCCCGGCGAATTTAGGATCGATGAATGTGGATCAGAGATCACTTGCCGGGAATCGTGGATCACAGTTTTGGGTTTAGGAATTTTATCCGCGTAATCAAGATGAGCGTTTAACAATTTTTCTATCGTTTCTTTCGACGTACCGCCCGGACGCAGTATTTTTATACGATCGCCTGTTATATCGATCACTGTAGATTCAATCCCGATTTTAGTCTGCCCGCCGTCAAGGATCATATCGATCTTGTCTGTGAAACTGTCGCGGACATGCTGCGCTCTTGTCGGACTTAATGAGCCGAACAGATTCGCGCTTGGAGCCGCGACCGCGCCTGTTGATAAAAAGATCATTTTTTGCGCAGCGCTGTTGTCGGGAAAGCGGATTGCTGCGGTTTGTAAACCGGCAGTTGCGATTCCGGGTATTTTTTTATTTTTTGGAAGCACAATGGAAAGCGGCCCCGGCCAAAAATGTTCGGCAAGAATGAAAAGTTTATACCGCGAGTGCTCATTTAATAAGGAAAGGTCAGCGACATTCTCAAGCATATTGATCGAGGCGATATGAATTATCAGAGGATCAAAGCGGGGACGGTTTTTCACTTCAAAGATCTTTGCAAGCGCCAAAGGATTAAATGCGTCCGCCCCAAGGCCGTAGACAGTTTCTGTTGGAAATGCGACAAGCCCTCCGTTCTTCAAAATATGCGCGCCTTTCTCGATTGACTCTTGTGTTACCGGTAAAAAAATCATGACTAATGATACAGTAAATATAAAATATTGTCACACCATTATGCATCATGACAGCTGCTATATATAATGTCATTAACCCGTGGTAAAATATTAATTTAATATTATGCTTAATAAATATTACGCCGCATTTATTCCGGGATTGCAGGATTTTTTCACCGGAATAATTAAAAAGCGGCTTTCTGATGTAAAAATTTTAAAACTGCTTGACGGCGCTGTTTTATTTGAAACAGAAACAACTTACGATAAACTTAACTTTTTTTGTTTTAATAATATTTTCGCGGTAGTAAATACTATAGATGTGCCTCTTGAAGATATGCAAAGACAAGGAGTAAATGCGCTTGAGAATCATATAAGATTAATTAATAATTATATATCACAGAAGATACAGAGCAGCACAGAATGTAAAAGAGATATAAAATCAATGGCTTTGTGTAACTCAGCGGTTAATCTTGAAACAATTATTAATAATAATAAAAAATTTAATACTTTCAGGATTGTTGTTTCAAACGAAAATATTCCTGCGTCAATAAATGAAAAATTACGAGCGGACATTGAAATGCGTATTTCTCAGATTAGCGGCCTAAAAGCTGATCGCGCTTTGCCTGATACTGAGTTTTGGTTTTTGTTCAGAAAAGTGGAAGAGCGGGGCGAAAGTGATTTTTTGATTTTTATGAAAAGACTGACCATCCGCCCGTCATGGGAAAAAACCCTTCATAAAGGAGAGCTGCCTCCTCCTCTTGCGTGGACGCTGTGCAGCCTGGCTGATCTTAAGCACAGCGACACAGTCCTTGATCCGTTCTGCGGCTACGGTTCAATTCCGCAGTCTGCGGCGAAGCATTTTCACATAACAAAATTTTTTGCTTGTGAAAATAACAGCGCGGCAGCCTGTTATACCGCTAAAAAATTAATAGGGAAAAAAGGATTTATTCTGCACAAGCTTGATTTTTTTGATCTTGTAAATGAAGATAAACTGGAAAAATCAAGCATTGACGCGATTGTAACAGATCCGCCGTGGGGACAATACCGCGGGAAACTGCATCAGCAGCACAGCGGACTGGATAACGGTTTCTATAAAAAGATGCTGGACGCATTTGATCTGCTGCTTAAAGACGGCGGTACAGCGGTTATATTATGCGCTAAAAATGATGATTTTCAAAATGCGATTCCTGTTTCCTTTGAAATAACAAAAAAAATTCCAATTTTGCTGTCAGGAAAAAAAACTATTATATATATTTTTAAAAAATTACTTGTTAGATAAAAAATATCATTGTATCATTATTAAAAAAGGAGTTAAATATGAAATTAATTTTTTTAGGGCCTCCTGGAGCGGGAAAAGGTACTTTAGCTTTAAAGGCAGTACAGATTCTTAATATAGAACAGATCAGCACAGGCTCGATTTTCCGCGCGGCGATAGCGGCTCAAAGTCCGCTGGGAGTAAAAGTAAAAGCAATAATCGACGCAGGCAAGCTGGTTGATGATGAAACAACAATCGCGCTTGTTAAAGAAAGGCTTGCGATGGACGATGTTCAAAAGGGATACATTTTAGACGGTTTTCCGCGTACAATTGTGCAGGCAGAAGCGCTTGAAACTTTTTCCAAAGTGGATAAAGTAATAAATTTTGATATTCCCGATTCAGGCGTTTTAGAACGTCTTGGCGGAAGAAGAGTCTGCCGTAAATGCGGTTTTAATTTTCATATAATTTTTAACAAGCCCGCAAAGGAAAATGTCTGTGATCACTGCGGAGGAGAAATTTATATCCGCGATGATGACAAGCCGCAGGCGGTACAAAAACGCCTTGAAGTCTACCGCGAGCAGACAGCTCCGCTAATCCAATTTTACCGTGACAAGGGAATACTTCTTGATATTGATGCAAGGCCAATGATTGATGAAATTGTCGTCAATTTTAAGAAAGCGCTTAGTTTATAAGATTGTCTTTTAAAATAATTTTCCGGGGTAATTATGTCAAAAAGCGTTAAAATTATTAAAAGAATTTTCATAATAATTTTATGCGTCATCCTTTCTGTTTTAATAATTTTGATAGTTACCCCGCTGCTTTTTAAAGATCAACTGCTGGAGCTCGCCAAGACTGAGCTTAACAAAATACTGCTTGCGAAAGTTGACTTTAAAGACTTAAAACTTTCTTTTATAAGAAATTTTCCTGACGCTCGTGTGTCTTTGGAAGGCCTTGAAGTAAGAGGAATCGGCGAGTTTGACGACGAACTCCTTGTTTCTTTTGACAGATTTAATGTTACAGCGGATATTATGAGCGTTATCAGGATGAATATCGTTGTCAAATCAATATTGCTGGAAAACGCGCGCCTTAACGGCCGTATTCTTGAAAACGGAAACGCAAACTGGAATATTATAAAACCAGGCGGTGAAGCCGTAAATAATCAAGGTGAAAATGCCGTAGGCGCGGTGGAAAACGAACCATTTTCATTCGCGTTTAATGTCGGGTTAAGAAGATTTGAGATACGCAATTTACAAGCAGGGTTTACAGATGATAAAAATAAATTAAAGGGCGGTATTCAAGCATTAAATTTAATTCTGTCCGGCGATATGACAAAGGAAGTTGTAGATTTAAATTTGGAACTGGCTGTCAGCGGAATTGATTTCTGGCTTGATAATGTTCGAATGGCGAATAACGCTGTTATGGGATTTACTTCAGAAATAGAAGCTGATTTAAAAAACATGGATTTTACCTTAAAAGATAACAGATTCAATTTAAACGAAATTGTTTTAAAATTAGACGGTGCTGCCGGAATTAAGGGAAGCGATATAACAGCCGATATTACCTTCGCGACAGAAAGAACTGATTTTAAGAGTCTTTTATCGCTTGTTCCTGTAGTTTATATGACTAACTTCAGCGATCTTCAAACAACAGGAAGCCTTGATCTGCGCGGCAGCGTTACAGGAACATACAGCGCACAGTCGATGCCAAGCGCGGATATAATTTTAAATGTTTATGACGCGGCTTTTAAATATCCTGATCTTCCCAAATCAATTGATGGAATTAATATCGCGCTTAATGCGCATTATGACGGAGAAATATTTGACCGCACAACGCTTGATATCGACAGATTTAATTTTACAGTTGCGGGAAATCCTTTTAACGCAGAAATTCATGCGAAAACTCTTGAAAGCGATTTGTTTATCGCCGCGAAATTCGCCGGTAAAATAGATATCGATTCCATCACTGATATAATTCCGCTGGATGATATGACCTTGAACGGCATACTTGAATGTGATATTACCCTTGAAGGAAATTTATCAACAATTGAAAATGAGCAATACGAGGATTTCCTGCTTGAGGGGCATTTACATTTAAGCAGATTTGATTTTAAAACTCCTGATTTTCCGCTTGGGGCGGAAGTCAGGAATATGCGTATTAATTTTACGCCGCGCAGGGTGGAGCTTGCCGCGTTAGAGGCATCTGCCGGAAGTACGGATATTTCGGTTAACGGTACGCTTGAAAATTTTATTCCGTTTATTTTAAAAAATGACACAATAAGGGGAACTCTTGCGTTAAATTCAAAAACAATTAATCTTAACCAAATAATGAACGGCGAAAAGAAAGAAAAAGATACTGAAACGGAAACTAAGGCCGAAACAGCGTTAGGTGTAATAGAAGTGCCTAAAAACGTAGATTTTTCATTAACCCTGAACGCGGAAAGGATTCTTTTTAGCAGCCTGATAATATCTAATACTTCCGGAGCTGTAAATGTAAAAGACGGCAGCCTTGTTATGCGAAACCTCAGAATGAATCTTCTGGAAGGAAGTATGACGCTTAACGGCGAGTATAATACCCGGAATATGGAAGTTCCTTTTATTGATTTTGATATGGATGTAAGACAGTTTGAAATAAGTTCCGCCTTATCGTCAATTACGCTGCTTGAAAAAATTATACCAGATTCGCAGAATTATACCGGAAATGTATCGGCGGCATTGACAATTAACAGTGTTCTTGGCGAAAACTTAATGCCGGTCTTAAACAGTATAAATTCACAGGGCAGGCTGCAGACGCAGAATTTGCAAATTCGTAACTCTAAACTTTTTGGAATGGCGGCAGATTTAATTAAAAATGAGGCGTGGAGGACTCCGTCTCCCGGTAATGTTAACATTGGATATATAATTAAGGACGGAAAATTAACATTAACAGATCCTATTGTTATTAACGTACCTCCTGCAAGAATGGAAGTAACAGGCGGACAGAGTCTTGATTTAACAATGGACTATAGAATAAGAGCCGCGGTGCCGATTTCGGTTATCGGATCAGAAGCTGTCAATATTTTAGGCCGGATACCGGGAGGCTCAAGCGTAAGAGAAGTGCAGCTGACAGGATATGTGCGCGGCAGTCCGAATAATCCTGAAATAAGCCTCAGCGTTGCCGACATGGCAGGATCAGTTGTCGACTCTGTAAGAGAGCAGGCGATAGAAACTGTAACGCAGATTGCAGAAGATGTAAGAATCCAGGTTAATGAAGAAATAAACCGCCGGATAGAAAATATAATGGCGGAAGCTAACGCGCAGGCTGATAATCTGCGGAACACTGCGAAACAGGCGGCGGACAGGGTGCGAAGCGAAGCGAACTCCGCCGCGGACAGGGCGGTAAGCGAAGCTGCAAGAATTTCAAACCCTATCGAGAGGATTGCCGCGCAGACAGCCGCTAACGCCGCCGCGAACGCGCTGCGAAGCGAAGGCGAAACCAGCGCAAGAAGGATAGAACAGGAAGCTGAAAACCAAATACAGTCTTTGTTAGCTGACGCTCAAAGAAGAGCTGAAGATCTAAGAAGAAATTAATCAAGGCTTGCCGATATTTCCCGGTGAATGTTATGCGCAATATATTCGGCGGCTTTATCCAAATCGATCATTTTGCTTTCTTTCTCTGTGCGGCGCTTGACTTCTACCTGCTGAGTGTCTTTGGCAAGACCTTTATCGCCGATTACAACACGGTAAGGAATGCCTGTTAAATCCGCGTCATTGAACTTTACTCCCGGGCGCTCGTTACGATCGTCGAGTAACACCTCAATTCCCTGAGCGGTTAAATCGCCTGCGAGCCTGTCGGCGCATTCCCTTACAGAGCCGTCGTACTTTATTGGAACAACGATGACATGAAACGGCGCTGCGCTGACAGGCCAGACTATTCCCGCTTCGTCATGATGTTCTTCAATAACCGAAGCCAGCGTACGATCGATGCCTACCCCGTAACAACCCATTACAGGCTTGCGGCTTTTGCCGCTTTCATCAAGATAGCTTACGTTCATCGATTCAGTGTATTTAAAGCCAAGCTTGAAAATATGCCCAAGTTCGTTTCCCATCTTTGAATACAATCCGCCGCCGCAGACAGGGCAGGCGTCTCCTGCTTTAACTGTGCGCAAATCTTCGATCATATCGCCTGCAAATTCGCGTCCGTAGGAAACATGCTCGTAATGAGTATCTTTTAAAAGCGCGCCTGTTACCGCATCATTCATCGCTGTAACGCTGTAATCTGCAATTAACGGCAGTCCTTTAAGGCCTACGGGTCCTACGAATCCGACAGGCGCGTTAGTTAATCGCGTAACATCAGCGTCCTGCGCAAGCGATACTTCGCTTGCTTTTAGAACAGCGGCAAGTTTTACTTCATTTACATCAAGATCGCCGCGGATCGCGACTGCGAAAAAATCAGATTTAATATCAATCTCTGAATTGGCTACGCGGTAAATGAGAGTTTTTATAAATTTTCTTGGTTCTGTTTTTAAGAAAGCGCAGAGTTCATCAATTGTTTTAACATCAGGTGTATCAATTTTTTTATACGCAGGAATGTCCGCGGCGGCGGCTTTCGCTTCTTCTATCGATACAAATGATTTTTCTGACAAGGTTTTAAAATCCGGCTTGCAGGAAGCTTTTTCTACATTGGCGGCGTAATCGCATGACTTGCAGAGCATCAATGTGTTATCGCCGATATTGCTTTCTACCATAAATTCTTCCGAGCCGCTTCCGCCCATCGCGCCTGAGTCTGCTTTTACAGGAATAACTGACAGCCCGCAGCGTTTAAAGATTTTTCTGTACGCGCGTCCCATCGCCTGATATGTGTCATCAAGGCTTTTATCATCGGCATGATACGAATAAGCGTCTTTCATTGTAAATTCGCGGCCGCGCATTACACCGTAACGCGGGCGGATTTCATCGCGGTATTTTGTGTTGATCTGATAAAGCGTAAGGGGAAGCTGGCGGTAACTGGAAAGTTCATCGCGCACTATCGATGTGAACGCTTCCTCGGCTGTCGGGGAAACGACAAAATCATTATTCAGCCGGTTTTTGGCGCGCAGCATTGAATCGCCGAATGAATCCCAGCGGCCCGACAGTTTCCATAATTCTCCGGGAACAACCACAGAAGGCTTTATCTCCAGCGCGCCGATAGCGTCC
>Ga0209755_10002252_pt1 | contig 26912 bp, 19 predicted proteins | sample TergutCo191P1_FD_187301 | JGI IMG/M metagenome (GOLD analysis project Ga0209755, IMG submission 187301) | Cornitermes sp. P1 segment gut microbial communities from Petit-Saut dam, French Guiana - Co191P1 (SPAdes) (version 2) | ecosystem: Host-associated > Arthropoda: Insects > Digestive system...
TCAATGGAAAATTCGCCATTGACAACCTGTGAGCATAGCGCATTATGCTTTACAATTTTATTTGCTTAACAAAGTGTCCGAAATTTTGTTGACGTACCGCAATTACAAATGATGGTATCTTATGGGGGTGGGGAGTTAACCGTTACGGACAAGTCGGTAATGGTACAACCATTAATGTGCAAACCCCTGTCCAAATAATGGATGAAGTGGTTTCTGTTGTGGCGGGAAGAAATCATACACTTGCATTAAGAAAGGATGGCAGTTTGTGGGGATGGGGTGGCAATGGTTCCGGACAATTGGGTGATGGCACCATCATTGATCGGCATGAACCGGTTCTTATTTTGACAAATGTCATCGCTATATCTTCGGATGCATTCCATACCATGGCGATTAAAAATAATCATACTTTGTGGGGATGGGGTCATAATCTAAATGGACAAATTGGCAATGGAACAACCATACGACAATATATTCCAACAAAAATATTAGAAGATGTTGTTTTTGTAGATACGGATGTCATGCATACTATGGCGATACGTTCTGACGGCAGTCTGTGGGGATGGGGTTCAAATATTACCGGATTGTTAGGTGATGAAACGATAATAAATATTTATTACCCCACACATATGTTGGATGGTATTGTTTATGTTGCAACACAGTTTAATTACACAGTTGTCATAAAAGAAGATGGTGCTTTGTGGGGGTGGGGTGCGCCATTTGAAATATATGAAAATACAAATGATGAAGAATTTAAACAAATGACACATATAATGGATGATGTTGTTTCCGTCGCAACAGGTGCTGTTTTATTCATTATACAATCAGATGGCACGTTGTGGGATCTGCGTGTATTGAGATTAGGACATACCGATGCTTTAAACAATGATACGTTTTTACAATTCCAATATGTTTTGAGTGATGTGTTAGATGTTACGGGCCCTCTTAATCGGCTTACACTTAAAAATGACGGTCGTTTGTTTGTTCGAGGATCGAATTTGCGTGGAGAGCTTGGTAGTCCTGATATATTTATTGCACTTACTCCTGTATTTTTAAAAAATAATATTATGTTGCCTAATCGCGTTTTAAAATAAGCTTTATTTTCAAAACAAACGTATAACAAGCTTCACGCAATCCTTTTGTAAAAGGAGCACTTTAATGGTATTAATCTGGGACGAAACGTTAGCCGAACAGATCAGACCTGTCGCGCCTTAACCTAAATATGATAGGAGAACAGTATGACAATATTATGCATTAAAAATTGAACCACTTGCCGTAAGGCTTTTGGCTTTCTGGACGAAAGCAACATCCCCTATACCTTTCGGGACATTTACAAAGAGCCACCCACACGTGATGAAATCATTGCATGGGCAGCCATATATCAAGGCAAATTAACCGATTTTTTCGGTACCAACAGTAAACCCTATAAAGAACTGGATTTGAAAAACAAACTCCCCCACATGAGCGATGAAGACATCATAGACTTACTTGCATCCGGAGGCAGACTCATCAAGCGCCCGATTTTGGTTGATGAACATAAGGTCTTGATTGGCTTCAACCAAGAAAAATGGCGGCATTAAAACAAACATAACCGTCATCAAGCAAAACAAAAACATTTCGCATGATTCAACGTTTTTGGGTAAGCATGGCTTGATAATCGCATACCACAACAAAAACAAGGAAGATAAGAAATCCGCTGAAAATCACTTAGATACGGCATTTCATGAAAACAAAGACGGAACAAACACCACATTTCCGTCATTTATTTCAATACTTTATAAATTTAAATACCATTTGGGCTATGTAAGACTTGATTCTTCAACTGTGATGCACAGCGCATACATCGCATTAAAAACAGAACTAAAGCTAGCGGCTCAAGCTAAGAAGCGGAATAAACAATTTTAGAGTTTACCCTGTTTTGCAATGTCAAAATATAACAATTTCTTAGCATAACGAAAAATTCGGTAACTGTGATTAATAATTCATATAGTCTATTTTTTTTGTTTGCAAGTTTAATGATTGGCACTCTACATTCAAAACACCAGTAAATTTCAGCAGGAATATCTTGCGCAGTGACTTTCCCACAAAGCTCACATTGTTCATTATCGGTTTCTCGGTTACACTCTTTGCACCACAACGCAAATACCCCCTATAATATCTAATTATATTCATCTTCGTAATATTGAGTATATTACCTACACACAATTAAATACTTCACATACTTTGCTTAACGTCATAGCGTATATCTATTTGTGCTCCCAATATTTTCAAAATGGACTTAACACGATATACAACTAATCGCAACGCACCCCTTAAGTACGCGACTTGTCAACCACCCAGTGTCCTGTTTTCTTAGAACCCTCACGAAAGATTAATCCTACGCTTTTTAGCACACTGATACTTTTTTCAACATTACGCCTGTTAATCTGTAATTCTTTAGCAACTTGCTCTATAGTAATTGTTGGATTTTGTTCCATGAAACTCAAAATTTTCTTTTGAGTTTCATTTATACCGTCTTTTATACCGTCTTTTATACCGTCGTCGCTGTCAGAATTTACTTTACTATCATCCAAGACATAATTCATATTTTTTAGGACGACATGAAAAGTTGAAGGTGTCGAAATAAATTTAGGTGCATTTTCTTCTGTGTATCCGTAAAGATATTCCGTCTCTTCGCGTATTTTTCGCAAGCCACTGCCTTGGCGTTCTGAAAATTCCAAACGATTGAATATGTCTGCAATAATTGGATTTCTTCTCATCGATGGCACATCATTTATATCCCACGCCTGAATCAAAGAACCGTCAGGCATGCCACCCGGCGAATAAATGTCAACACGGTCATCATACATATCTACGTGAACCTCACTACCAATTATAGAATAATCCCTGTGCATAAACGCATTGGCAAGAGCTTCAAAAACGGCACGGTCAGCATAGTCAGGCTTGTTAATTCGATGATCAGACATTTTCTTCCAACGAACTTTGGAATTGAGCCGGACAAAATTATGACTGTTTCTTAGCAGCGAGATTATATCACCTTCAAATTCTTCTGCGTCAATGGCATCGTCAACACCACCACTTTTATTCAGCCCGCCCCAGCGTGTACAAAACACTCTACATTGAAGTAATGGTGAATCATCAGCAAACAAGAGTCCCGCATATGTTAGTGTTCCGTCAGGTTCGCACAAGCCAAAAGATATATATTCTTTTATTGTTAGTATTTTTTTAGAAATTCTCTTAAATGCAGCATCAAGAACCGTAAATGAAAGATCGGTCATTTTATATTTAGTCGAAATAGAATCAAAAGATATATTTTGTCCACGCCGAACAAGCTCACTCAATTTGTGAGGTGTTGCAGGAACACTTTGGTTGCCAATTCTCACATAAGCAATAATATTTCCATCGGCAATATAATAATATGGCGGAGCATCCCCTTTTGGAATTTGAAGCATTAAAATGCTTTTGCCGTCATCCACATGTTCAACTGTTATGTTAAGTTCAGGAATTGGAGATATTCTTTCATTAATAAATCGGCTTGCTTCATCAATAGTTTTCTTAACATCATCTATCCCCAGAACGACTCCGTTATCATCTACCCCAAAATATAAATTGCCACCAATACCGTTTGCAAATGCACTTACGGTCTTTAACCAGCTTTTAGGTTTCTTTACTTCCAGTTCAGACTTGAACTCATGCTCAGTAACCTCTGCAACGAGAAGTTCATGAAGGGTCTTCATCTTCCTTAGTTCCTTCCGGATTTTTATATCTGGCATCAAGTGGCTTTGGTGAGTCTCTTGGTATAAGACATGCTCTGCCTAAGCGAATAACACCATTTATTTAATTATTTTTACAGAGTGCTTGGACGCTACGGACAGTTATTTTCCACTTGTCCGCAGCTTACCCGTTGGTTATCCATTCAAGTTTCATAATCAATGCCTCGCATTCATAACCTTTAATATTGTACTACGCAATAGCAAACAGTGCTAGATAATATTTTTTCTAAAGAAAGAAACTCTTGGGAAATTATACCAATTTACAATATGAGCGTGAACAATGGTCTTTCACCATCCACCGATATACACATCGGGCGATTCCAACAAAAAATCGAGCTTGGCGCAGGCCCTTCTCGATTTTTTAATTTAATAAGACAGTTTTTGTTTTTATCCCTTCAGGATGCCTTTAGCAGCATCAAGCGAAGCGCTTATGCTACCAACTTAGCCGTGAAGCAGAAACAATGTTTTGATAGCGGTTTTCAAATATATTGACATCGGCATCCGGTTGATACGGGCCGTTAAATTGGAGCCGTTCTGTTTCGAGTTCTTCCAGTGAATCAATGTGACCGTCCACATATGATTGAATACGGCGTGCCGCCGCTTCAAGCCGAGTAAGGACACCGCCGATACGGATGTGAATGACTTCCAGCCCGAATGCCTTATTTTCTTCAAGCCACTGCGTTTCCGCAGTGATTAAATATTGTTTGGCAAGTGCAATGGTCTCTTGTAATGCGCCATGCACCAAATCTTGCAGACCTTGCTTGTCCGCATTAAGATACCGTTCGGTAATTTCAAGCCCCAGCGTGCATTTTTTCTCAAGCAGTAAGCACATTGCATGAACATGCTGAAACATGTAAGACCAGCGGCCGCCGCGCTTGATGACTTTTTCCAGTTTTAATGCACACTCGCGAAAATGTTTTGGGAAGGTTTGCGCATCAACATGCATGTCAAACAATCCAATCATAACATCTTGATACAACAAATATTTGGTCGGGTTCATGGTGTCTTTAAATGTTGGCGTTGTTTCATTGGGTTCATCCATCAAATAAAAATCTTCAAGGATCCCTCCGGTACATGCAGTAAAACGTGCGGAAAGCACATCACGGTCAATATCCCCTTGATAGCCCATTTCCGCATACAGTTGTAAAATCGGAAGAATCGAGAACGCCGCGCATTCTGCGCCGTCATCACCCCACCCTGTTGCAAAGACATCTTTTATGTCCCGTTCACGGCATGCATTTAATGCGGATCGTGTGGTCACTTCGCTGTATTTTAAGTCCGGAAGCAGCCCATGCCACTTCCATGCACCGCCGGCAAACACCAATGTGTTGGGCATTTTTTGATGTTGACGGATTTGATTGATATAATGGTCTTGTTCTTTATGATAATAATCCCAGTACACCAGTTCAACATCAGGATTTAACAATGCTAATGTTTCCGGCGGCAAGGGTTGATCCCCTTGTACATAATAATTGCCGTTAAATGCAAGCCTGAAGAACATATCGCTCCACATCATGGGTTTTAATCCATATTTTTTACAAATATCAACCACTTTTGTTAAGTGATTGCAAATAATTTCATTGCGGTTTTGGTAGCCATTTTTAGACAAATACCGACCAAGCCCAAGCATGTGCGCTTCATCCATACCAATATGAACACGGCGTGTGCTAAATTGTGATGACAATTGCCGCATCATGTCATCAATAAAGCGGTACGTTTCATCGTCACCGGCTAATAAGATGTCATTGCAATCGATCATACCGCCAAATTGACGCCAGCGCAGCGCTTGATTTAAATGGGCGAGTGTTTGCACGCAGGGAATCAGTTCAATGCCAAACTGCCGGGCATAAGCATCCATCTCCTTGATTTCCGCACCGGTATAACGGCCGCGCTGATAACCAAAGTATGTCCATTCCGGGATTTCAAAGGTATCTTCGGTATAAAGTTGCAATGTACTTAGCCCCATCAGTGCCATATGCCGCACCAGTTTTTTAACGGCAGATACGGATGCAACCGCATTGCGCGAACAATCCAGCATATACCCATTGTCTTCAAATGCCGACACTTCATCAATGGGTTCACGGACACCTTGAATCAAGTAGCTGATGCCTCGGAAAAATTCGACCTTTTTGTGGTATCTGATGTGTGCACCCCCCGCATCACATACCACGCGCAAGCCATCGCTTGCCTGTGTACTACTTACAATAATGCCATCCTCTGCAATCTGTATCAGCTGATCGGCGGCAAGTGCGTTAAGACCGTCGTGAAATTGGGGATCTATATTTTTAATACTCAATGAAACCATAACGACCCTCCAAATGTAACATGATAGATTGCATTCTTTTCTGTTTCAAACAACAGATCTGCACCCACACAGGTGGTTGGCACATTATTGCCCTGTTCATCCGTGATTTGTGCATGCTGAATATTGGGATATCGAATCTGACAGGCTTCACCGGCACGTGATGTAATGGTGAGTTTTGTGATTAAATGATGCGCCCAAACACAATCAACGACAAAGTTTCCGCGTGCAACCAGTCCTGAATACGAACCGTGATCCCATGCCGGTGGTAAGGCCGGAAGCGGTTCCATGACATTGCCGTTGGATTGCAGTAACATTTCAGAAACCCCTGCCGTACCGCCATAATTGCCATCAATTTGAAATGGCGGATGCGTGTCCCACAAATTGGGCAATGTCCCCACTTTTAATAATGTTTGATACAGTTCATACGCACGCTGCCCATCCTTCACACGCGCCCAGCACAACAAACGGTGTGCCATTGCCCATCCGGTGGATTTGTCGCCGCGCATTTTGAGTGTCACTTTCGCCGCATCAGCCCATTCGGGTGTATCACTGGTAATCAGCTGCCCGGGGAACAATGATTTTAAATGTGAAATATGACGGTGATGCGGGTCACCGATGTCTGAATACATGTTTTCTTCACGGTATTCTTTAATTTGCCCGCTGCCTCCGATAATAATAGGATCTAAAAGATTAATCTGTGCCTTTGCGGTCTTTACCACGTCATCATCAATGCCTAAAATATCTGCGGCGGCGATGAGGTCTTTGTGGTTTTCATAAATCATTTGCTGATCAAATGCCGCGCCGGTGGTTTGATAATGGTCATTGTTGTGGCGGTTTTCCGGTGACGCGGATGGATGTGCCAGCAGGAGCCCATCTTTTTCAATGACAGACTTGGACAAGAAATTTGCAACACCTTCAATAATCGGAAATGATACATTACGCAAAATATCCTCATCACGGGTATAATCATAATAATCCCAAAACATTTTTGCGGTCAAAGCACTGGTTCCGGGGCCGGAATGCCCGCCGGGTGCCGGACGACTCATCCTAAAGGGCCCTGCACCTGTGCCAACCGCCCAGCCATTTTTACTTTCACCAAAAGATGCCGCCGGTACAGCATACACCACGTCCGGATTTTCTGTGACCACTTGCTGAATGTATTCATCGGCATTTTTTTGTGCCAATGTAAAGAATGCTTTGTTCATGTCCACATAGGATTCAAACATTTCCGCCAAATTGGTGGTAAACGCGGGCCAATAATTCATTTGAATGTTGATGTTATGCCAATACCCCGCACTCCATGGCGCAATACCATATTGATTCCAAATCCCTTGAAGGTTTCCGGGAAGACTGCCCTTGCGGGAAGATGCGATAAGCAGATAACGACCGAATTGAAAATAAACCTCTTCAAGATAGGGGTCATACTTTCCTTCTTTATAATTTAGCAATAACTGATCCGTAGGAACATCCGACAATGTTCCGCCAACATCAAAAACAACACGGTTAAAAAATTGACCGTAATCCGCAATGTGACGCCGTTTGATTTCATCATAGCCAATCGCCGCAGCATGTTCGATGCGCATCATTACTTTTTCATGCGGCAGTGCATTACCCTTGAGGCGATCCAAGCGATCACCAAAATAATTTTTTTCGGCAATTTCATAATTGGTGCCGCCGGTAATGAGCACCACCGCTTCATCCGCATTTTCAACAAAAAGCTTGTCATAGCTGTGTTTTACCACCCCACCGGTTGAAAGAAGACGGATTTGTCCTTCATAGTGGATGGCGTAATGCTCCATTTCACCCTTGAGGGTGATTGTGTTGCCATCCGCTTTGACAATGCCGGTCTTGCCCATATCGCCTTCGCCGCCAAAAGGCTCCATGCCAAAGGGAATAAGGTACGGTGTTTCCGCACGCACACAAAAACGAATACTGCCCGGTTTTGATGCTGAAAATTTAATGGCAATAACCGCATCCGGATAAGACGCAAGGTATTCCCGTGTATATTGCACCCCTTGGTATTCATAAGTGACCGTGGATGTCGCATCATTCAAATTTAAACTGCGTGTATAGTTAATAACGTCATGTTCCGGATGGTTAATGTCAAAATAAGTTTCAGCAAAATTATTAACCCCACTTGGGTATGGATTTGCCAAACTCACATCCGTAATCTGCACACGTTCAATATCTGTGCGTCCAAATACATTAGCGCCCAAATAACCACAACCCAGTGGCAGGGACCATTCTTCCCAATCGGGATCTTTTTCTTTAGACCAGTGACTTGGCCAATTTGTTGCGACCTTTCCGCGATTTGGCGCGGGTTTGTCATACCATAATTTATATTCTTTGGTCATAATTTCATCTCACCTTTACTAAATTAAAAATGCTTCCGGTTTGCGGAGCACATAATTTCCATTTGATTTTGTAACGCGGACAATCACTTTGTTTGCGCGAATATATGGGAACATCACAATACGTTTGTGTCCAACGGTTGCACCACGATAAACACATGCAGGACGGCGATGGATCAGTCTGTTTCTGATATAAACTTCAAACGATTCAATGCTTTCACCCTCTGTTAAATCTTCTGAAAGAACCACATGATTAATAAAACATTCTTTTTCAAACCCGATCTCTATTTCATTGTTATTGTCATTTTTAATAAGAACAGACGGAATCGGGTTCGCAAACATCGCTCTTATTTTTGCACCAAATTCAATGAACTGTTTCACATCAATTTCCGGTAAAAGACCACGGCGATCCGGGCCGATATTGATTAAAAAATTGGACCCGCATCCGACAGAGTAATAATAAAGCCCCACCAATTCTTCAACACTTTTCGCGGTGTGTACATCATATTCACTATAAAACCAGTTTCGCTCGCGCATCATAAAATCACATTCTGATGGCAAAAATCTGGCATCCGGCAAATCGTCCGGTTTTTCGGTAAAGGTAGAAAAATCAATGGCACCGACTTGGTTTTCATTTAAAATACCCGCCACACCGGCCTCATTGCCGACCCAACGCGTATCCGGGTCCCACATATTAAAAATAAGAATGTCCGGCTGAAGGCTGCGAATGGTTCTAATGATGCGCGGCTGATCAAATTCATGGCCTTCTGATCCATTGCCATCAAACCATAAATAATCCACTTTTCCATAGTCCGTTAAGAGTTCGCTGATTTGATCAATAAAATAATCATCGTATTCTTTAGGAGTCCGCTCTAAGAAACCCGCCTCCGCAGGAGAATAATACAGCCCGACTTTTAATCCATGCTTATTACATGCATCGGTAAATTCACGCACAACATCACCTTGCCCATTTTTCCAAGGTGTCAGTCCGACGTGATAGTTGCTGTATTTTGACGGCCAATTCGCAAAACCATCATGATGCTTGCATACGAAAATTGCATACGTGCAACCCGCCTCTTTGCTGGTTTTAATCCACTGTTCACAATCCAGTGTGTTCGGATTAAATGCATCCAGCGGCATCATTTGACCATCCCAATCACGATGCCCTTCATAAAACGTGCGAATACCGAAATGAAAAAATGCACCCATTTCCCATTTCAAAAATTCTAATTGCTTCTTTTGCGGTTTTGTTTTCGATTTTGTCAATTGCATCATTGACACACCCCTCTTCTAATCTTCGCCCAGTTTTAAGGCTTGAGCAATTTTTATTTTTGATACAAACCACACAAGCACCAATACACTTAAAAATACCATAATGGTTGTAAATGTATATAGATTAATATAATCTCGGATGTTCACCACAATGATAAATGGAATTATATTGTCTGCCGCCGTAATGTAAATCAGTGGAATAAAGAAGTATGCCGCTAATTCGCCAACCAAGGCACCAAGTACAATCGCAAAAAATGTCACCAATAGTTGTTCTATAAACAACATGAGCCAAATGCGCTTCATGCTGATGCCCATTGCCCGAAACACACCAAACTGCAGCACGCGCTGACGAATATTGAGCAGCCAATAGATTAAAAAGCCCACAAAGCAAATCATTAATGTCACAATAAAAATCATGGTCAGCACACCGTTGGTGCCTTGTAAAATCGGATCGCTGCGGCTTTCTACAATCGCACCCTTTCCATCATGAAAAGCATCAATGCGCAGTGCCTGCTGATATACAAAATCATAAAAGAACTGATTGGTCGGCGTGTTGGTTTGCATCCATATTTGATACGGCAGCATCCCCCACCGAGTTTGCAAATGCCCGAGATTTGTGATGATTAAATGTTGCGGATCGACACGCCATGTGCCGTCCGGCAAACGCGCCCTCATCACGGGATTAAAACCGGGCCAGCGATCAACAAACCCCACAATAGTAAACGCCGCCAAATAATTTGAACCCATAAATGTAAAATCAATGGGAATGGTGTCACCCAATTGCAATCCCCACTCATGTCGTAATCCGCTGCTGACCAGCGCACCATCAGGATTTTCTGCAAGAATGTTTAAAAAATGATTGATGTGAATGGGGAGAAAGTCCGCACGATTCCATACGGTTTCACCAAAAGTATTTGTTTCGATCCCCATAAAATCTACGGAAATCGGCGTAGGCGCAATGCGCAGCGCTTGTGCGTTGCCGCGTAAAACCCGCGTTAAGGCATCGACTTCATCAAAATTTGTGAACCGCTCAAAGTCCGGTTCTTGAAACGTCAACTGCGTCACCGCCGTATCAAAAGCACTCTCGCCTACGGATCCGGAAAACTGTGCGGTCGTATTCCATACTTCTCTAAAAACAAGGTCAGCACCCGCCAGATGACGGATTTGATGGTCATTATTCATCTGAATCACACGTGCCGAATGCGCCGAAAAAATACCAACCGCTAAAGTTATAATCAAAAAGATCATCACATACTGAACCTCATGCGCCGAGCGCATGATGCGCAGCAGCGAAGCATATGCTTGAGGCGACCAAAGTTTTTGTCCCAACAGATAAATAAAACGAACCATATAAGGGAATAACCTAAGTCCAAACAATCCACCGCCAATAATGAACAGCGACGACGATATAAACAACAACGGATCAATAAAAACGACATCATGCCCTGCCGTACTCGCCATGAGTGCTTCATTACTGTGCAGCGTATACAATCCGTAAATGGAGATACCCAAACACAGAACATCCACAAAAAACCGCTGCCACAATGGTTTTGTGGCATTGCCGCGGCGTTTTCTTTGTTTATGCTCCACAATGGTGACACGTGCATACCGAATCACGGGAAAAAACATCGTAATAAATGACAATACCGACGCAATGGCAACATATAACAACACGATCCCTGAAATTTCGACATCTAATGCGGCACGGTTCACCAATTGTAAAAACCCACTACTTGCACCCATAATGTTGGTGAGCAAAAACCCGACACCCATCCCCAGCGGAATAGCGATAAGTATCATTATCAAACTCTGTCCGGCATAAATCGCCATCAATTGAATACGAGAAGCACCACGCGATTTAAATACAGAGATAACATTCTTTTCAAGAGCCAACACCTGTGTTGATACCATATAGATATATACAAACATCAGCAGATACAACGGGATTTGCAACACCCATAAAAGTGTCACCAACGGACCGGTTTCAAGCTGATAATATTCCAATAGCGTGCTCAAATTTTCACGGAAGCGCCATGCAGAATTGGTCACATTAAACCGAGCATCCAGTGCCGCCAGCACTTCTAAGTAGTGCGCCACCAAGCGTTCATTCACCGCAGAATAATCCAGCAGTTGGTACCAATGTGCACTAACACGATATTCATTGGTGTAGTTTGCGATAAAATAATCTTCAATCAACGACTGAGGAACAAGTAAGGTTTGATTTTCAATATGATGAATGGTTGACCAAAACAATTCTGAACCGGGATGATGTTCAAAAACACCTACGACTTTTATATAATATTCCAACCGCCCGATGTTGGTTACGGTTAAACGTTCATCCATCAAAAGATTTTGATGAAACATCGCAAAATCAGAAACCAGCACTTCGATAATGTTGCCATCCACAATTTCATCAGACGGCATTCTGCCTCTGACAATATCAACATGTGCCTCTAAGTCAATGCCGAGTATGTTCATATTACGGTTTCTCGGAGACGATTCGCGGGTTTCGGCAGGAAGTACATGCCACGTATTCATTCGTTTTATTTCAAACAAATGAGACACCGGCAATTGTATTTCGTCTGCGATTTCAGGCACCAAAACATTTTTTGTGTTGTGATAATGCGGAAGAATTGCCGCCGGGATCAACACATTGAACGTATAATGTAATTCTACAATAATCGGGTGCTGATTTTCATGCCATTGCACCGCACGCAGATTTTGTTGTAATATGCGGTTCATCGTTGCTTGGTTATACATCGGTGTCGCTGCGACAACACCGATTAATAAAATATTGCCGATGAGCAAACTAAACATCAACCATTTGTTTTGCCAAATTTTATGCAGTAAAAATCTAATCATGGAAAGATCACCAACTGTCCATCAGATAAACCTGCAAGCACTTGTACTGTCCCGGCATGCGAAACGCCAACGTTAATAAAGCGCATCAGCATCTGGCCATTTTCATACAGCATGACATAATTACGGTTTCTTTCTTGTCTTACCGCGCGCAGCGGCAAAACCATCACATCAGAAGCGAGCACATCACGCGCAATCAATGTAAAAACACCATTTGAGAAAAAATCAAATTTTTCAAGCCCGGAATCATATATCATCTGATCAAAAATAGAATCATCCATTGGTCTTAAAATAAAACGATGTGTCGGCATCATGCCGGTATTGGTAAAGTTGTCATTGGCAACATAAACATCAAATAAAAAAACAAGATCTAAATCCGGATGCGTCCCTGTAATCGTATGCACATCACCGTGTCTGATGACTTCTGCCATCGCATCCACTTCAAAAAATAAAATATCTGTATTGGCAATCGTGAATCTCCAGTTCCACAATGCGGAATTGCCTTGCATCACGGTCACTTGATTTTCTATAATGACCCCGGAAATCGGTGCAACAATCTCTTCATATTCAAATAAAGCATTCGCATCATTTAAGCGATTAATCAGTCCATCTCGTGTGTGTGCAGCTTGGCGCACATACCGCTGAAACTCCAGTTCAAGCCGTTCGAGTGTTAAAGCATTGATGGTTAAATTTTGTGTATTTGAACCCGAAAGTGCCGTTTGCGCATCTAAAATTTGAATGTTTCTTGTTTCAAGGTTCATTCGGTGTGTTTCGTCAAATTGATCCAGCGCAAGCAAGCGCCGATCTCTGTCAACAGCATCCAATGTCCCGCCTTCACGCGGCAAGCGCGCAATCACATCACCGGCATGAATTACATCACCCAGCTCAAATGCAGGAACAACCGGCGCACCGGAATAAATCGAACCGTCCGAAACCATATGAATGCTTTGAATAATAGGTGTATTCGCATGTGCACGCAAACTAACTTCCCTCTGTATATCCCCATGCTGCACGAACACCGTTTCATGTCGCATCACATGATATTCTGTTCCGGCCGGCATGATCACGCCATCTGCAATCGCTTGATTCACATCATCGGAGACAAATTCCACCCGGCAAGCCGCAAGCAAAAGCAAACTTAAAACAAATAACAATTTACCGGACATAAACCACCGCACCCTCCTCCAAGCCATAAAGAATTTCCGCAAAGATATTGGTGATGATACCCGTTTCAATAATTTGTTGGTGTAATATACCATCTTGTACGACATAAACAAAGGACCCCATATCCGGGTCGCTAAACAATGCATTAATCGGCAATAATAATGTACTGGGAATATAATGGTTGTATATATATATTTCAGCGAAAGAACCGACATCCGCTGTGGTTAAAAATTCCGAAGCAGAGAACCGTACCGGCAAATTTATATTGAGATTTCGGTAATATAACTGTTGATCCCGTGTCAGAGCCAACCGAGATAGTTCAAAAACATGTCCGCGGATATGCCCTTCAATACTTGCATGCAAAGAAATATTTCTTATAACGGCACCAATATTTTCAATAAAAACATCCGCATCATGCGGCGAAATAAAAATAACATCCGTAAAAGAAGGCACCCAATTTCGGTGTACCACATTGGTAATCAATCCGTCAAACGGCGCATACAAGTGAAATTCCGCTCTTCGATTTTGCAAATAGGCGAGATCTGCACGCTGTTGTTGTATCGCCATATCTTGACGTTCCATCATCAACTCAATATCAAGCCGTGTGTTTATCACATCCATGTCTTTATTGATCAGCATTTGACCTGTGAGATGTGCTTTTTCTGCGATGAGCATATCCAAACGATTTTTTAATAATAACAAATCAATGTGGTGGTCTATTTCCATATTGGCAATGAGCCGCTCTTGATTTGCAATCTGTTCATCAATACCGGTGGTATCCATGACCGCAAGCAAATCACCCTGCCGCACCTCATCCCCCGGATTTACATAAAAAACCCCAAAAGCACCGGACAATCTGCCAAAGTTCATAGCACTTGAGCCACGGCGCACCATCCCAATGTAGCGGCGCACATCCACCAGTGGACCGCGCGTAACCACCGCGGTATCAATACGCGTGGCAACCGGCATCCTCAGCGCAGGGGTATATTCAAACACCGGAAAGGTCGTGCATGAAGAAAAAGCAATCAATATCATGAACAATACCGTGATTATATACTTACTCATCAATAACCACCTCTCCTTCTGCCAATCCGGAAATGATTTCTTGAGTCAGATTTCCCCTCAAGCCGATAACAACATCCCGAATCTCACGATTACCCTCTTCGTTGACGACAAACACAAAATTTCGGTCACCCACCATATTGAGGGCTCTAATTGGAATGCGAAGGGTATTTAAGGATGTATCTATAACCAATGTAATGCTGCCTGAACGTTGATTGTTGCCAAGCACCGGCACATCACCATAAAAAGCAAGGTAAACAAAAGCATCGTCCGTTACATTTCGGACAACACCAAATACATCCGGATCCACCACAATAAGTGTATGCGTCTCACCGGAAATCACAATCTCAAACAAATCATCAACACGCATAAGTTCAGCCGCATCAGAATGACGCACTTCAAAAATGCTTTGCGCCTGATCCACCACCGAAATAAGAGTTTGCATCGTATTGGAAAGCATTCCTTGAAAAAAATTAACGATGTGATTAATGGTGCCATCAATCGGTGAAATCAAATAACGTTGATTATTAAGATTATTTAAATATTCATGTTCTGTTGTTAATAAAGCAATTTCACGCTCCAAGCGAGCAATACTCATCATAAAAGATGAATCATCCGCCGGAACGCTCAATTGTGATGCAATAAAAAGTGCATTATCAAGTCGCTGGTGGGTTTGCACAAGATCCAAATTCAATCGGTCAAGCTGTGTTCGGCTCTGCGTAAGCCGTGTTTCTATGTCCGGCCACGAAAGCACCGCCAGCACATCTCCCGCACGTACTTCATCCCCAACATCAACATTAATACTGTATATCGGCAATCCATCAAGTGAAAAAGCCAAACGCTCTTCATGAGAAGGCACTAAAAATGCACTCATCGTATTGGTGAACACAACATCACCGCGTGTAACTGTTGCCGTCCTAAAGTTTCTAACCGGTAAAACCCTCGTAATCGGCGGCGGCGGAACAGGGTCTTCTATGGGTAACATAAAACAGGCACTTAATGTAAAGCAAACAAAAAGAAGGCATGGTATTATTTTATATTTCATTTGACCTCCCTTTCAACGTTTACATTTAATAAATTTATAAAAGAGCAGCCCAGCCTAAGGCTGGGCTGCATTTAAAAAGCTTGATTGAACACTATCTTGCCCATGGTGTAAAGTTTACACCAAAGAATTCATCAACGCGTGTTTGAAATTCAGGTCTAAAATACTCAAATGCTTGCGCTACGGTCATGGTACCTTCTTGCCATGCCTGAACAAGATTATTGTGTAAACCACCTGTGATGCCTGTCAAATGCCCCATGTCGGTTCTGCGATTATTCGTAGCAGCAACGGCGATACGTTCAACGGTATCTTCATTTGGCGCCCAACCACGTGCCCAGCCATGATCGCCTTGGAACGCAAGCTCATACCAATCGTCACGTGACCATGACCACAATTCGTCAAGAATCCATAATAAATAATGTGGATCTTCTGCACCGACAACGATTTGAAAACCGTCACGTGGAGGATCATCCATAATAAAACCTGACGTATTCATTGGACCGGCAGGCATTGGCACCCAGTCCGCATTAACACCTTCTGAGATTGCACGGGAAAGATCTCCGCCTCTTGTAATTGCTAAAGCTGTTCTGTTTTGACCAAAGGCCAAGTTGTTTGGACCGGATCCTCTTGCAGGATGTTCTGCTTCAGGATCTCCCGGCATCCACCAGCCGTTTGCAAAAATGTCATAAACAAATTCCATGGCTTGCATGCCATTTGGCGAATTGTGTCCAAGTTGGAATGTATTTGGATCAATCATGTACGCATCGTTAGCGACAAGGAAGTAGCGAAGGATCTCATTACCAGATCCGGAGAGCCCCCATTGATCAATAACGCCATCACCATCGGTATCCATCGTTGCCATTTCCATAATGTTTCGCATTGCATCCCATGTCCATTGACCATTGTTAAATAAATCTACCGGATTTGGAGCGCCAATCGAATCGATAATATCAAGGTTGATATTAACCCCCCAAATATTCATCGGAGGAAGTGCGCGACCCATTGTCCAAAAATGCCCACCATATTGGAGCCATTGCCATGCAGTATGCTGTGTTGTCATCACATCAAGCACAACATCCGGTCTTACTGCATGCAATCTTTCAGCAAGAACATCCAGTGGATAAATATAACCACGTGCCATGTTGGTGAATGTTGGCGTCGGAGAACATTCTATAATGTCTGCAAATAATTCACCGGCAAGTCTGGCGGTTGTAATATTCTCCGTAGATGACCACGAACGGGTACGAATTGGTTCAATTACGATGTTGAATGCTTCTTCAACGCGTCGTCTGTTTTCAACCATAAGACGCGAAATGTAGTAACCACCGGATTCCGGATCCGGCTCAAAGAACTCTGAATCTTCCGATAACGGCCCAAGCGTACCTGTGTTTCCGCCGACTACTTGTGCGATACGAATAACGCGTCCGCCAAGATCAGGGAATCCTTGTGCTGCGGGTTCTGCCGGTGGAAGCTCTGCCACCGGCGTTGGTGTAGGGGTCGCGGCCGGTGTTACCGGCGCTGCCGGCGTTGGTACAGCCGCTGGTGCGGTGTCATTATTTGAACAAGCGACAAATAACGATAAACCAACCACACACAGAACAAGTACGATGAGGTACTTCATTCCTTTTTTCATTTCGTCCTCCTTGTTTTAGAAACCGTAGTTTCATGTTTGTATTTTTATTTTTTATCCAACAATTCCGCTGCGTTCAATTCCTTCAATGAATTGGCGCTGCAGAACTGCGTAGATCAATAAAATTGGTGCAATGATTAATAGTATGCCTGCATAGGTAGCAATTTGAGCGGCGGTCAAATTATAATCAGATTGAAAGTTGCCACGTGAATTTAATAGATTTTGAAATATCTGCCCCATTGAATTGTGCACAAAGTTTGTCGTTGGTAAAAGAACACCACTGTAAAAGTTATCGCCATAAGTCCACACAAGTGCCAGCATCAATACTGTAACAATGGCAGGTTTCGCATTTGGCATCATCACCAATAAGAATGTTTTTATCGGACCGGCACCATCTATAAATGCAGCTTCGCTTATTTCAGTAGGTAGTCCCCTAAAAAACTGTCTAAAGATATAAATAAATAATCCAGATCGCAATCCCATCCCAACCGAAGTAAGGATAATAATTGACCAATAACTCCCAATAAGATTTATTTCCGTCGGCCCGAAAAATCTCATTTGCATAAATAACGGACCCATATACACTTGAGATGGAAGTATAATGGTAAAAATAACGACAGCAAATATTATGTTGTTACCATAAAATTTATATCTTGCAAACCCATAGCCGACAAATGAGGCGACCATAACATGAAGCAAGGCGAGACCTAAAGAATAAATCATTGTAAAAGTTAGTATGTTCCAATAATTTGAAAAACGAATTGCATTTCTAATATTGTCTAATGTTGGGTTTAATGGAATCAGAAATACCGTAGGATTAAATATATCGTCCACCTGCATAAAAGATAAGGATATAAGTCCAATAATGGGTGCTAAAATCGTGTAAATAACGCCCAACAAAAGTACGGCGAAAAATATTGCAAGAACGACCTCTTTTAAACTACGCGCCGCTTTATAACCATTGTATCTGGTTTTTTCACTTATTATTGGCTTTATTTTAACATCAGTCACTGAAAATCCTCCTTTCGATTATGTTAAGTAAACAACTTTTCTTGAAATTAAGAAACCGGATATTAATATTAACAATGTTACTAATAATGCGCTTGTTAATGAGAATACGGCACTAAGTCCGAAATTTGAAATACCGACACCAAATGCAAGGTTCCGAGCCATTGTGATTGGCTGTGACGTTGCAAAAATATCAACAATTGTGTAAACAGTGTTGGTAAGAATTAGCGGGCTGATCATCGGAAGTGTTATTTTCCAGAACGACTCATAGGCCGTTGTACCTTCAACCTCAGCGGCTTCATACATTGACTTTGGTATTGCTTGTAATGCTGCAAGGAAAATTAGAATTTGAACACCACCTGAGCGAATTATTATATGCAATCTTCCGATCGCTCCGGTTATAAATTGTATAAACTCTATTGGCATTCCAAAGTCGATAAAGATAAATGCAAATGATGTCGCATTGAAATATGATTCATTTGTTTCTACTGCAATATCGCCTAAACCCTCTGCCATCATTATGGTAACCATATTTAATGTACCCTGTACCGCCGGAACAGCGAGAACGACAGGAAGAAAGAACATGGCACGGACAAATAAACGTCCCGGAAATTGCCGGTTTAAAAGTATTGCCATAAAAAGACTGAAGAAAATAATAAGCGGCACGTTCCACAACATATTTGTCAACATCTCTGTTAGTATTCTGACGAAGGCAGGATGAACAAAGAACGCATCACGCCAATGATATAAGTCTCTTGGTATAAGTTCATACCTTTGGCCAATCGGCATATATAAATCACTGAAAGAATATTGGATGACGCGAAATAGCAAAGGAAAAAAGATGAATATAATGCCAATCAACACCGGCATGATAAATATATATCCGGAGATCATGTCACGGTGACGCATTGATAATCGTAATTTTTTACTACTTTTGTTCATTTTGACACGCTCCTCATGCTGTTACGACGACAAAATCTAATGGTGGGATATTCTTGCCTTGATGCTGATATGGATTGCGTGTGTTGTTTACATAAATTCTTGTCCCATTTGAAAATTCCGTAACGGTTACGTTACTGCCCATTGTTCCCGATAATATTTCAAAATGAACAATACTTTCTGCCTTGAGATATCTGTGTACATTGTTGAATGTATGATAATAATTTATCGCGGTTTCAAGCCAATGAATGTATTGTGTTGAATAAAGCCGTTCATGCGGTGAGAACTGGAACATTCGTGTGGGCTCGTAGGTTAATGTAAACCTTGGTGCAGCACCTGTTGCCATTGACGTTAATAACGCTGAACGCACATTCGGATTTGGCTGTGTATTAATGGATGCGCCGGCAAACTCAATGTATCCATGAAAAACCATTTGGAAGAAAGGAACTTCATGATCAATAATATAAAACCAATCTGCTCGCGTTGGAACATCAACCAAATGTGAAGCATATCTGATTGAGTAATCATTACCTCCGAAAATTATTATATTTGAATACTCATTGGATAAACGTGCAATTTGTTCTTGGGCGATTAACCGTGAATGCTCCCTGTCTATGTTGTTTCTTAGATAAGCTGATTCTGTTAAGATGTCACCTAAATCTGCCAGCGCAAGATTTGAAAGGCCAATGGCGCTATTGTATGCGTCCATAAAACTTGTAACATGACCCGGAAGCACTCTCGGATGCACCAGAAAAAACCAATCATTATTGTGCCGACTAAAACGTGTCGTTAAAAATTCTCTTGATACTCGGGACATAATGCCAAGCATGCCACTTACATCTCTCGCAACTTCAAATGTAGGATTAAAATTTCTTGAGTCAAAGTTTGTAATCGCAAAGTTTACGACCGGATTTAAAGCACCACCATTTGCTTGCAACCGATCATTAAGCGTGCGCATTTCATCCACAGTTCCGAGTCCGCGAATTCGATTAACATTTTTAGCAACGTGATGATTAATTCCACCATTAAACCAGCCGTGTAACATCATCTGAATATTCGTTATACCTTCGTCTTCAAACATATCCACTAAGTAATTTGCTTGTGAAAAAGAAGTCATAATCATTTCTGTCATGTGTGGCACACCCATAAATACTTCACGGACATCCACTGCACCAATTACATCAAGATAGAACGTTCTGTCACCGGCATTTTCTATGCGAGAAATAACACCTTGATTAATTAAAGTGTTGCGATATGCATTTGCCATGTCAGCGATATTAATATCATCGCCAACAATGAACTGATATCTTACTGAAATATCACCAAGATACGCATAATCTTGGATTACATTCATTGAATTAACACGTTGATCGCCCGGAAGGTTATTACCGATTTGCATTGTACTTCTTAATGTAAAGCTAAACCACGCGTAATTAAAAGAATTGAATCTACCGGACACATCCGCGGTTAAAGAAGCAAGTCCGGCACCGTTTTCAACCATCGCCAACATTGCGGAATGACCTTTGTTAATACCCACTAATGGAAACCTGACCGGTTGCATTATTTGAGGCCGATGAGATGTGGTCAAAAAATCGAACCCATACATTGGCGCACGGAAACGCTCCTCATGTGCCTTGTTATTGTTAAACTCAATAAGCGCTCCGGAACCATTTGGGATTAAGATAAAACCGTCATCTTCAACTGAGGCGGCGCCAAAAAACCTCATGATTTCAATATTTGAAATTACATTTCGTTCATTTTGCACTTCTATTTGATCAACCGGAACATTAAATATGAGACTATCCCCATCAAGCATCAACTCAACGTAAATCACAAATAAATCAAGCGTAAATTCAGGTTCATAACCACTGGCTAAGTTGTCATATTCAAGTTCTTCATAGGTATAGCCAATTTCATCAAATATTCTAATGAGCCGCTGTGCATTAAGCCCTGATCTTAAATCACCTTGCATTCTCACAAACTCCGGCATGTCCGGTATGGTCGTAAAACCACGCCGCACCCAGTTGCGATCAGAATCATCTACGATTTGATCAAGAACACGTTCTTGAAAGCGCTCGCGCTCTATGAGTCTCGGTAATGCGTGTATCCCCAAATCTTGTGAGCCCATTAAATAACGAATGACAATGCCATTTGGAATCGTGAAAATTTCATGTTGTTCAAATGCCACCGAATCATTATAACTCCATCTTGTGAACTCACGGTGCCTATGGTTAAAGAAACTTAGCCCAACCAACGAACGCATTGCGTTTCTTTCAAAAGAATTTGCGAGCGGATCCGTTATGCCACTTGGCGGATTTGAATGCCAAACATAACCATTTCTTTTGTCATATACGGCTATCGTAGAATCATAAGTGTTGATGTATAAAGCCAAAATATCGTTTTCTGCGGCTCTAACCATATCCGGAACGCTTTCGCCACGAATGGGTGAAAATGGAATCATCGGACCATTATTTGATGTGGGTGTAAGGTGTGAAAAGCTGTAAAATGTAAAACTTTCAATATACATATTAAAACCAATATAAACTAAAGCAATAATAATACCGGCGACAATTAAATTTCTCCATCCCCGCAATACTTTGTTTTTCGGTTTAATTATTTTCTTGATTACGTTTTTCATACTTAACACCTACATTCTAAATGAGAGTTCTCTGTAAATACTGTTAATAAAAACCATGAGTTGCTGTATTAATGAAAAAAACAATGTGATTAAAAATAAAATGATTAAGAGTGAAAAAAATGTACAGATTGCAGTCACAATGGCTTTAAGCACGGTATAGTTATGAATCACAATGAGTCCGATAAACACCAACATTACAAACCAAAACACCGCAAACCCAATCAGCAAATGGAAAAACCCTGCTTCTTGTAATGTGATAATATTTGAAAATAATGTTGCAGGAATAAGAATCAAAACTAATGGCGTCATGGCATAACATATCGTCATAAAGATTTCCAATAATTTGCCTTCGCCATCGGTCAGCGATGTTACCGCCCAGTTCGCAACGCAAAACAACACCAACACCAACAAGAGACCACCTACATCCAGTAGTGCATTGACCGCTTGCGGATGCGTACGGTCAACAATAATGGACGTATATTGATTAAAAAATGCAAAAGAGATACACATAAACACAAGGATGAGAAATGCTATTTTTAATGTACCCTTTTTTTCAAACTTCATTTCATAAAAACCATTAATCGGTCTAAACAATATCTTAAAAGGAAGTTTCCAGTCTCCGAATACACTCGTCATATGACACCATCCTCTTCAAATCCGGAATGTTTTGCCTTCTTGTATAAAGACCATCCGATGAATACGATAATTACGACAACGCTGATCGTAAGTACAACCGGCAGATGTTGCTCGATAAATACCTCTCTGCGGCGACCAAGCGCCATTGAATAATATCTTAAATCCATGCCGCGTCTTAAATAATCCATTGCGAGTTCATATTGACCCTCCATTAAATGGGAACGACCAAGACCCGTAAATGCAAGTTCGGAATGTTCATTCAATGTCATGAGTTGGCGCCATATTTGCAAACTGCCATCTTCATCCCCTTGATAACGCAAACCAATTGCTTGGTTGATTAAAGATCCATATTCGGTTGGTTCAAAATATATAATTCTGCCACGAAGTGCATCCAACACAATGATGTGCTCACCGACAACATCAATCGCAACCGACCGTCTTGTCATTCCCATCATATTGCCTTCGCCACCAAAAACATAAAGCAAATTACCTTCAGAATCGTAGGTGTAAATTCTATTTTGTGTACCGTCCAAAACGGAAAATTTACCGTTTTCTCTTGAGACCACATCCACAAAAGATGAATTTAGCAAGTGTCCCCTTGTTTGTAATCCACTGATGTCGGTATTATCATTAAAATTTCTTAATATATTATTTCCTCGTGGATTTAAACGCATAACCATGTCTCGGCTGTATGCGGTGCCTGAATGCGTCGTAAATATAAAGCCATATTCATCCACATCAAGCCCTGTAAACTCTGTTGGGACAAACCTTCGTTGTCTTGCTCTTTGTTCCTGTGTTGCGATCGCCCGCCAAAATAAATCCGCTGCGCTGACACGCACATTAATGGTGCCAAAATAACCAAAAAATTCTCCGTACTCATCAAAACGCATGATGCCTTCAAAGACATGTTGAACAATGACATATACCCTACCGGCACGATCAGCAACAACCCTCAGCGGACGAAATATTACTTCATCATCAATATCACCGAAATCCGGATTATAAATAATGCTTAAAAGATTTCCGTAAGTATCCAAAATAACAACACGAAGATTGTTGGTATCTGCGATATATATATTCAAATTAGCGCAAACGAAAATTCCACTTGGATTATTAAATCGCGATTCTTCACCATTTAATATGAAAGCGTCAATCACGCGTATTAATATTAAGTCTTGATCAAACACGACAATTCTATTGTTTCCGGAATCCAGCAAATAAATATGATTATTGATACTGACACTTAAATCCATCGGGTTGTTAAAAACACCCAATTCCGGATCAATATCCTGCGCAGAAATAGATCGGGTTGCCTCATATGGAATCGGCGCAGGAACAGCATTGGCCCAAAAATTATAAGTAAATCCTTCGTATGGTGATGTTGCGGACACCGGAACGACACCGGCTGTAAAAATAAGAATCAATAAACCGATTAACGTCCTTCTTGCGATTTTCATACAACCCCTCCCTTCTCTAATCTTTCATGCCGGATGTTGCCATGGTTTCCATAATGCGTGCTTGATTGATGACGAAAAATACAATCGGCGGGATCATCATTAACAATGACACCGCGGCACCCGCACCTGCACGGGCAAATCCGCCGCCAACAATTTGATTCAGTGCAAAACTGAGTGGCTTTAATGCTTCATCCCTTAAAAAAATCCCGCCGGTAGTACCCCACAAACTTTGGAACATCAAGATGATGACGGTAAGCCATGCCGGTTTAACGTTTGGCATAACGATGGACCAATATATTTTAAATTCGCTGGCACCATCAATGCGTCCGGATTCAATGAGTGAATCCGGAATTTGTGTCATAAACTGCCTCATAAGGAACAATCCAAGACTTGATGCAAATGCCGGAATAATAATGGCAAGATACGTGTTGTTGAGCCGAAGTGCAGAAATAATCATAAAGTTGGGAATGGCGGTTACTTCACCTGAAAACATCAGTGACAATACTACCAAGCCAAAGAGAAAGCCCCTGAACTTATATTTGCATTTTGCCAAAGGATATGCCGCCATTGATGCGACAAGCAAATGTCCCACTGTACCAAAAACTGTGATGATTAAAGTATTTAGCGCATATCTTGAAAAAGGAATCCATGTGGCTTCCATCAATACCGCAAGGTCTGTGAAATTACCCATAGTTGGATTTCTTACAAAAAATCGCGGTGGAAACAGAAACAGCTCATCCAGAGGCTTAAACGCATTGTTCACAATCAGTACCAGCGGCAATGCCATCACGAGTGCCAGTGCGAGCAGAATTACAAATAATGCAAAGCTGCCGCCCAAAGAACGGTTGACCCTTTTAACATAAAGCTTTCTTCTAATCCGAGTATGCAGCGGCACGGTCATCTTACGTACCAACCTTTCGTAGAAGTGCTTGCACCCCTTTATTTGCACCCACCATTATGCCAAAGAGAATGGTGGCGATGGCGGAGGCATAACCCATTTCAAAACGGATGCTTCCAAAATCTTGCAAGTGTGTAATGATGGTATGACCGGCATAATTAACCGAAGGCATACCTGCAAGCGCAGTGGAGATACCACCAACAGCAAATGAACCGGTAATGGTCATGACCGCGCCAAACATAAGTTGCGGCTTCATGGATGGTAAGGTGATAAACCATAGTTCTTGCCAACGATTTTTAATGCCGTCAATGGCGGAGGCTTCATACAACGCACGATCAACTGTTTGAAGTCCCGCAACAAAACTTAAAAACCCAACCCCCAAACTCATCCACAATTGCACAACAATTAATAAAGGAAGCACATAAGTAGCATCGCGCCAAAAATCAATGGGACTTACCGTCAATCCCATGCGCAACAACCATCCATTAACCCAACCATGCCGATCTCCGGAAAATAATACACCCCAAATAACAAACGCGCCGCCGGAAATAGATGGTGCAAAGAACAACAATGTCATAAATGCTCTGAGTTTAGGATTCAATTCATTAATAACCCATGCAACGGTAAAGCTGAGGGCATAACCAATCGGACCGGTCAACACCGCAAATATAATGGTATTTCTAAGTGCAATAATAAAAACATCATCACGTAAGAATAGTCTTAAATAATTGTCCCAACCCACAAAACGGGGCATTTGAAGCATGTTAAAATCTGTAAAACTAATAACAATGGATGCCAACACCGGCAACACAGTAAATAAAGAAAACAGAATAAAAAACGGAGCTTGAAGCATAATTATTTGTCGATGACGACTTAATGCACTTGATTGTACTTTACGCATATAACCATTCATCTCCTTTTATTCAAGCCCAAATTCTCTGCGTTTAATAATAATTTCTTCGTCGATGAGCCTGGTTGCGTTTCTCAACGCATCCCGCGCTTCGATGTCTGCACCGATGACCACGCTGGCCCATGCATCACGGATGTATCTTGGTGTCAAATACGCACCCGGCACCTGCGGAATACCGCGAACATGTTCAAATTGTGCCATAATGTTGCGATAATCTCTGACATTCCATGGAAGCTGCGCAAACGCCTCAAGGTTTGCGGTAGCATGCCGTGCAGCGGGGCCCATTGCGGATTCAAGCAACACCCCAAATTGTGCTTGTGCCTCAACACCGGTCCACCACGTCATGAAATCCCATGCCGCCTCTTGGCTTTGCGACTGCTCCAACATGATGACGGCGGAGCCGCCGCTGGGTGCTGTGCGGTTGATGCTGCCATCCGGCTGAATCGTGCCCGGAACCGGCCTAAATCCCCACAACCCATTAATTTCAGGCGCCAGCACTTGGAGCATGTTAAACGCCGTATAATCCGCAATGCCAATAGGCATCTCTCCGGTTCGGAATTGATTGGCAAAGTTAAATTCTCGCGGAATTTCATAATCTGTAAAAAACCGTGTAAAATCCCTAAATGCATCCAGTGATTCTCTTGACGCAAGACGCGTGTATCTGCCGCTTGGGGCATAAAAATCTCCGCCGGCTTGGAACAAAAACATACCGAAAGAACGCATAACATCATCCATTGTTGATGAAGGAAAACCAAAATTCAAATTATTGTGGTCAAGTACCGCGATGCTGGCCCTAACATCATCCCAAGTATCAGGAGGGTCGATGCCGAGTGAATGTAAAATATCTCGGCGATAAAACAACATATTAAAGGTAAGTGTTTCAGGCAATGCAAATGCCATGTCTTGATACATAAACGGCACCATCGCTGCTTCAGAAAACCGCTGCGTGACTTCATAAAATCCGGGAAATC
>Ga0209755_10002253_pt1 | contig 26905 bp, 14 predicted proteins | sample TergutCo191P1_FD_187301 | JGI IMG/M metagenome (GOLD analysis project Ga0209755, IMG submission 187301) | Cornitermes sp. P1 segment gut microbial communities from Petit-Saut dam, French Guiana - Co191P1 (SPAdes) (version 2) | ecosystem: Host-associated > Arthropoda: Insects > Digestive system...
ATACCACTATCCGAGAGGTGGCACATCGAGCCTTCGGTTCGCGTAGGGTATCCGTTTGTCAGCGGCGTTGCCATAACCACCGGGGTCAAGTTTCCCTTGCAGCAAAAAGTCGTACGGGAACGCCTGCCAATGGTTGAATACATCGAGATCATAAGAGAGCTTCCGCCGGTCGAAATCATAAGGGAACTCCCCCCCGCCGAAATCGTCAAGCGGATAATGATTACCCAAATAGAATACATCCTGTTCGGGCCGGATTCCCCAATATACAACGAGGGAGTCGGTGCCGACGCCATGGCGCTTAACGATCTTGTGATCATGCATGTGGCAAAACTTCTTAGGGAAAATCCCAACTACATAGTCAGGATAGAAGGCCATGCCAACCCCGTCACCCACGCGCCGGAAGAAACCGAGGTGCTGCTGTCCCTTAGCGAAAAGCGGGCAAACGAAGTAGCCAAACGGCTTAAGGCAAACGAAGTGAAAGAGGAACAGATAGTCGTCATAGCGTACGGCGGCACAAGAATCGTTACCGGCGATCACGATCATTGGAACATGAATCGCAGGGTCGAGCTTATAATCAAACAGGTTGACGTCGAATAAAGGTCCGCACCCGACCCGAAAATTAGGGTTGGGTGCGGAGTCGCCGTTTTATATTGGCCCGGGAGGCACGATATGAAGAACAGAAATTCCAAACTCGCTTTCGGTTTAACGGTTTTTACATGCATTTTGCTTGCAACCTGCAACAACTCGATCATGGAGAAATGGTGGGCAGAGGATGAAGGAACGCCCAAGCCCCTCCCCCCGGCAGCGGGCCCGATATACCACGTTGTAAGCTTCGAGCCGGACGGCGGATCGCCGGCTTTGGGAGATCAGCTTATAGCCCACGAGGGAAAAATAGCAAAAGTGCCCGTAGTGGCTAAAGCCCACCACGGGTTTGGCGGTTGGTACAGGAGCGCAGGCCGTACAGGCAACGCATGGGACTTTGCCACGGATACGGTGGACAAGGATTTAACCCTGTTCGCAAAATGGGTTCCAGTATCCTATACCATAACCTTCGAGACAAACGGCGGAAGTCCCGTGCCGACGGAACAGACGCTTCTTTCCGGAGCAAAGGTTAAAGAACCTTCCGCAATGACCCATGTCAACGGGCATGGGTTTGGCGGCTGGTTTACCGATGCGGCGTTTACCGGCGAAGCATGGAATTTCGCCAAAGATACCGTAGACGAAAGCCTGACCCTGTATGCCAGGTGGGTTGAAACCTTCTACACCGTCAAATTCGTTGACAACGACGGAGCATCAATAGTGGAAGAACAGCGAATAGCCCAAGGCGGAAAGGTTGTAGAACCATTGGCACAAAATAAAGACCACTACGTGTTTGACGGCTGGTTTGCCGATGCCGGCCTTACCGAAAGGTGGAACTTTTCCACGCGCACCGTTAACAACAATTTAACCTTGTACGCCAGATGGGAACGGGATCGCTATATCGTTACGTTCAACGCAAACGGCGGCTCTCCGGCTCCGGCGAACCAACAGATTGCCTATCCCGGAAAAGCCGTGGAACCTCCTGTCATGAACCGAGCAGGACACGGTTTCGGCGGTTGGTTTACGGATGCGGCCTTTGCCAATAAATGGGACTTCAGCAACACGGTAGACAAAAGCTTAACCCTGTATGCCAGATGGAATACGGCTTTCCTCACCGTCACGTTCAACGCAAACGGCGGCTCTCCAGCTCCGGCGAACCAACAGATAGCCCAAGGGGAAAAAGCCGCAGAGCCACCGGCAATGAGCCGTGCCGGGCACGGTTTCGGCGGCTGGTTTGCGGACAGCGGCCTTACCGTCAAATGGGATTTCGCCGCCAACCCGGTGAACACGAATTTAACCCTGCACGCCAAATGGGTGCCTATCCCGGTTTCCGTAACATTCATAGCAAACGGCGGGAGCCCAATACCGACGGCCCAAGCCATCCTTGCCGGAGCAACGGCAAAAGAACCCCCTCCCGGAATGGCCCTTGCCGGACACGGCTTCGGCGGCTGGTTTACGAATACCGGCCTTACCAACGAGTGGGATTTCGCCACGCCGGTAACAGGCAATTTGGTTCTGTACGCAAAATGGGATCCGCAGCCGAGAACCGTTACGTTTGTCGCGAATGGCGGCTCTCCGGAGCCGAGCGTCCAGGATATAGCCTACGGAGGAAAAGTCGCGGAACCCCTGCCCATGACCAAAGCCCACCACGGGTTTGGCGGCTGGTTTAGAAGCGCGGACTTTAGCGGCAATGCATGGAACTTCGCCACGGACTCTGTGGGCGAAAACCTTACCCTGTACGCAAAGTGGGAAACGGATCACCACACCGTAAGCTTCGCGGCATACGATGGGGCCCCCTCCCCAGCAAACCAGCTTGTTGCCTGGGGTTCCAAGGTTACAAGGCCCGCACCAATGGCAAAGGATGGTTACCACTTTGGCGGCTGGTTCACCAACGCCGACTTTAGCGGCGACACCTGGGACTTCGCAAACGGCATTGTCACAAATTCCATTACCCTTTACGCCTGGTGGGAACCGGATCAGTATACCGTTACGTTCGTCGAGGCCGGCGGCCTGCCCGTTCCCGTGGAGCAGCGCATCCTCCACGGCTCCAAGGCCATAAGCCCCGCCCCAATGACAAAAACGGGCTTCAGCTTTGGCGGCTGGTTTGCCAACCCGAGCTTCACGGGAAGCGCATGGAATTTTGCAACGGACACGGTAAAGGGAAAACTGACCCTGTACGCCAAATGGGAGCGAAACCACTCGACCGTTACGTTCATGGCGAACGGCGGCGAGCCCCCCCCTGAGCAGCAGCGCGTTCTTTACGAAGGCACCGTCACCAGACCCGCCCCCATGACAAGGACGGACTTCACGTTCGGCGGCTGGTTTGCGAACATCGGTTTTACCGGCAACGCATGGGACTTTGTTTCGGACACCGTGCTTGGAGACATAATCCTGTACGCAAGGTGGGAGAAGAACCCGCCCGTGTACACCGTAACGTTCGACGCGGATCCTGGCGTGCCTATGTCTGCAAGCACCGCAAGCCCGTGGCCGGAAGCCCAACGCATAGTGGAAGGCATGAGGGCCGTCGAGCCGGCTTCCCTAAGAAAACGCCTGGCCCCCAACTCCGATTTCTTCTATGGCTTCGGCGGATGGTTTACGGCGAACGGAACGGGCGGCAACTGGGGCAGCGAGTGGAACTTCGCAAAGAACACGGTGAACGCAAGCATCACCCTGTACGCCAAATGGGACGAACCGCACTGCACCGTAACGTTCATGCCTGACGGCGGAAGCCCCGTGCCCGAAACCCAGGACCTAATCGCCGGAGCCAGAGTCAAAGCCCCGCTTGCCATATCCAAGCCCGGCCACGGCTTCGTCGGATGGTTTAGCGACCAGACGTTTACAAAAGAGTGGAACTTCAACACCGATATCCCAACCTCGGAAACGCTTGTGCTGTACGCAAGATGGGTCACGTCCCAGTACGAAGTTGCGTTCGAGGCGGACGGCGGAACTCCGGCACCCGGCCGCCAAACCGTGGCGCACGGCAACAGGATTCAAAGCCCCGAGCCTATGACCAAGGTGGGCATGGGTTTCCAGGGTTGGTATACCAACGCGAACGTTCGCTGGAACTTCGACGCGGACACGGTGGACAGAACCATGACCCTTTACGCCAAGTGGAGCTACATCTACTACACCGTAAGCTTCGACGCGACCCCCTCCCCCTCCCCTGTAGCCAGTCAATCGGTGGCCTTTGGCGGCAGCGTCGTCCAGCCCGCTAACCCGCCGCAACTGGGAGACGGCCGCGCTTTTGGCGGCTGGTTTACGGAAGACGGAACATACAACGAATGGGGCAGGCTGTGGGATTTCTCGGGAGACAAAATCACCGGAGACACAACCCTTTACGCCAAATGGGTATACCAGACCCGCACCGCGGCCTTCATGGTAAACGGCGGAACGGATATGTCGCCGAGCCACGTCACCATAAGCATTCTGGCCGGCGGCAGGATAATAAATCCAGGCAGCCCAACCAGAGCGGGCCACGACTTTGCCGGTTGGTTTACGGATCTGGGCTTTACCCAACAGTGGAGCTTCTCGGCGGACAGGCTGACGGAACCCGACGAGGCCCCCGGGGTTGACCCGTTCTATCTTTACGCCAAGTGGATTCCAAACTCCTACACCGTGTCGTTCAACGTGAGCAACGGGGACTCGCCGAACGCGCAGACAATCACGTATGGCGAAAGGGCGACAAGACCGATTCTGACAAACGTCGGCATGGCCTTGGTCGGCTGGTACAGAAACTCGAACCTTACCAACGAATGGGATTTCAGCAACGATCTTGTCACTTCCAACATGACCCTGTACGCCAAGTGGGAAACGGCAAGCTACACCGTCACGTTCGACCTGCGCCCCCCCCCGGTGTACGCGCCCCATCCGCAGCCCGAACGCCAAAACGTTACCTACAGCAGCAAAATTGCCGAGCCCTTTATGCCGCCGCTTGCGAGCTCCGACACGGCAAGCTGGTCGTTCCTCCGCTGGGACTACAGCACGGACGGTTCAGGCAACAGGGAAACCCTAAGGCCGTGGAACTTCGAAGATCCGGTAACCGAAAACGTTGTTCTCTATGCCAGGTGGGTTCCCCCCGTTCCCGACATGGTTTGGGTGCCAAGGGGCAGCTTCGTGATGGGCGAATCCGGCGTAAGCGGCAGCCCTGCGGCCTACCATGCCTATCCGACGCGCACGGTAACGATGGACGGTTTCTACATCGGCAGGAACCTTGTAACGCAGGAAGAATATGAAAGGGTTATGAGCGGCAATCCCTTTGGGGTAACTTCGCGCCCAAGCCAGTTCCAGGCGGGCCAGCCCACGCGCCCCGTGGAAAGGGTATCGTGGTACGACGCGCTGGCGTTTGCCAACGCGCTTAGCGACAGCAAAGGTTTGTGGAGGGTTTACAACATTTCGGTCACCGACATCGCGACTACCATGGGCATAACCAACATAAGCCGGGCGATTGTGGACGTGGACTGGAACAGGAGCGGCTTCCGCCTTCCCACCGAGGCCGAATGGGAATTCGCGGCAAGGGGCGGAAACGGATCACCTAGCGGCTTCGTCTATGCCGGAAGCAACAATGCGGACGACGTGGCATGGTTCAACGCCAACAGCGGCAGCCAAACCCGCCCCGTGGGAACAAAGCAGCCCAATGCCCTTGGCATCTTCGACATGAACGGAAACGTAAGCGAGTGGTGCTGGGACCTGTTTGATTCCTACAAAAACATGATAAGGGATATTCCCGCCGCCGAGCTCAACAACAATCCGAAAGGCGCCCACGCCAGGCCCGACCTCGCGGAAGAGCGGGTCAGGCGCGGCGGAAGCTGGAACAACGTGGCGGGCAACGTGCGAAGCGTGGTGCGCAACAGCGCAGCTCCCGACAGCGCCAACTGGGTCATAGGGTTCCGCCTTGCCCGCAACCCCGACCTGAACGCAATTTGGTAAAATCCCCACGATACGGGGGCCCCCCTGGAAGCAGCTTGCTTCCAGGGGGGCCCTTGTTTTTTATGTTGCCAGCTTTAAAAGTCCATAGCCGGAAGGGTTTTGCCAGGCGTTGCCGCTGGTGTCGTTCCACACGGCTACGCTTTGGCGAAGGCCCTTAGACGAAGCTCCGTTTACCTGCAGGTCAAAACCGATAACCGTTCCCTCCTGCGGCTTTATCGTCCTGAAAGGTATTTTTGCAACAACGGTATACGAATTGCCCGAAGCCGCGGCCGCCGATTCCAGCCCTCCCCCCTTTGCAAGCGAGGCCGGGATGAAGCTTTGCTCGTTGGCGAAGTTCACGCGGAAGAGGCCGTCGTCTGCCTGCATGTGGCGGGCCTTGTGATTGCCCTCGTCGATGTAAATCTCAACGGAGTCGTGCTCCTCGGGCGAGGATCCGGTTTTGTTCATTTCGGCATTGCTGACGGCGATGTTCACATAAAGGCAATCGTCGTCCCACAGCATTCTTGCGCTTGCGTAAGCTCCCTGCCACGCCATAAGGTATTGGTTTACGGACACGGCGGGCGCGGTTTGCCAAGCCGGGTCTGCGGCGTCCAAGCTTGGAGTGCCGCGCCGAGCTTCGGCCTGCAAAGCTTCCCTGCTTACGCGCACGTCGCCGTGCTCTGCCAGGAACGCGTCGGGATCCAGCGCGCCGAAAAACGCTTTCTTGGGTTGAAGCTTGGCGTCAAAAAGCAGCGGGTTCTGGTTCGACCTCCAGCTTGAACCGTCGTCAAGGCCCCAAAGGGTTATTCTTGCCACTTTGTCCGCGTGTTCCCTGCAAAGGGCAAAAAGCCGCGCGTACAAAACGCCCTGCTGTATCGCCTGTTCATCGTTAATCTTGGAGTCGTCGCCCGCGCGTATGTCGAGCTCGGTTATGCTTATCTCCACGCCAAGCGAGATAAAACGTTTTAACGAAGCCGCAATGTTTTCGATGTCCGTGGCAAGTAGGTAGTGGCCCTGCATTCCTATGCCGTCGATAAGGGGCCTTCCCATTACGTCGGGGTTTTTCTCGTTAAGTTCCTTCACCATGTTGTAGATGGCGAGCGCCTTGTCCTGGTAGTCCTCGTTGTAGTCGTTGTAATAGAGCACCGCGTCGGGATCGGCCTCCCTTGCGGCCTTGAACAGGATTTCTATGTGGTCGGCCCCTATCGCCTTTTGCCAGGGGGTTTGCCGCAGCGAGGCCCTCCAGTCGTCCGGGTTTGGGGGATTGTCCATGATGGCTTCGTTAAGCACGTCCCAGGAAACGACCCTGCCGCGAAAATGCTTTGCAACGGTTTTTGCATGCGTTACAAGGTTTTCGATTGCCTCCTCGCGGCCAATGCCTTCACGGTTTATCCATTCGGGCGACTGCTGGTGCCACGCCAAGGTGTGCCCGTGGACTTTCAGTCCGGCTTCAAGCACGGCATTCACAAGGCTGTCCGCAATGTCGAAAGTGAACACCCCGGGCTTGCCCTGTATGAACATGGGTTTCATCGCGTTTTCCGCCGTGAGAAAATCGAAGTGCTTTTTCAGAGTCTCAAAACGCTCCCCGCCCAAATCCTTGGGCGCGACCACGTTTCCCACGTGAAAAAACGATTTGTGGTTTTCCTTGAGGGCGGGGGTGCCCGCCGTTTTGCCGCTCATAACCGGCCTCCTAAGTAAAGATTTTGCAAAGATGTTGGCAGCTTCAGGCTCATCGCACCAGCCTGAGCTTGCCGAACCCGGAAGTGTCCTGCCAGGAGTTGCCGCTGGTGTCGTTCCACACGGCAATGCTGTGCCGGAAGCCCTGGGGCGAAGCTCCGTTTACGTGCAGGTCAAAGCCTATGACGGTGCCGTTTGCCGGGGTAATCGTTCTGAAGGGAATTCTGGCGATAACCGTGTACGACCTTTCGCCGGTGGAACCTGCGACCGACTGGAACCCGGCCGCAAGCGCCGGCGGGTTGAAGCTTTGGTGGTTGGCGAAATTCACGCGGAACAGGCCGTCGCCGGAGCCAAAGCTGCCGGCCCTCAGGTTGCCTTCGTCGATAAAGATTTCAACGGAGTCCTGCTCCTGCGGTATGTGGTTTTCCATATTCTTGTTGGCGTTGGAAACATCGATTTTTACGTGCAGGTAACGCTCGTCCCAAAGAACCCTGGCGGTTCCGACCGGGCCGGGCCACGCAAGGGTGTACTGGTTTACGGAAATCGCCGGCGCGGTTTGCCAAAGCGGATCGTCGGCGTTCATCGCCGGCGTGCCGAAGCTTGCGTCCGCCGTCAAGGGTTCGATTTCCCTAAAGAAAATGTTGTGCCGCGCAAGGAATTCCACGGGCTCAAGCGCCCCGAAGAAGGCGGGCTTCGCCCTATACCATGCGTCGAACAGCACGGGATTTTGCCGCGACCTCCAGCTATGCTCGTCGTCGATTCCCCAAATCGTTACCCTGTCGATAAAATGCGCATGTTCCCTGAAGAGCGCAAAGAGGCGCGCGTACATGATTCCCTGCTGCATTGCCTGGGCTTCGGTAAGGCGGTAGTTGTCGCCGGCAAGTATGTCCAGCTCGGTTATGCTTACCTGCACGCCAAGCGAGGCGAAGCGCCGTATCGAGCCGCGCACGTTTTCCACTACCGTGCCGAGGTTGTAGTGTCCCTGCATTCCCATGCCGTCGATCAGCGGCCTTCCCATTACGTCTGGGTTTCGCGCGTTGATGTCCCTAATCATGTTGTAAACGGCCCGCGCCTTTCGCTGGTTGTCCATGTTGTAATCGTTGTAATAAAGTATCGCGTCGGGGTCGGTTTCCCTTGCGGTTCTGAACGCGATCTCGATGTATTCGGGGCCTATCGCCCTTAGCCACGGGGTGTTCCGAAGCGAGCCGACCCAGTCGTCGGGGTTTGACGGATTGTTTACCATTACTTCGTTCACTACGTCCCAGGAGCGGACCCTGCCCCGGAAGTGGCCCACCACGGTTCTGATGTGGGTTTGCAGGTTTTCGATGGCCTGTTCCCGGCTTATGCCTTCGTAGTTTTTCCAGGCCGGCGACTGGTTGTGCCATGCCAGGGTGTGTCCGTGAAAATACATGCCGGCGTCCAGCGCGGCGTTCACCAGGTTGTCGGCGTGGGCAAAGGTGAAAACGCCCTGCTCTCGCTGGATGTGGTCCGGCTTCATGTGGTTTTCGGCGGTGATGATGTTGAAGTGCCGTCTTAGGATTTCAAAGCTTTCCCTGCCGAGGTTTCTTGGCGAGATGATGTTGCCCATAAAGAAGTAGTCCGCGTGGGCCTCTTTCAGCGAAGGGACTTCCAGCGCCGCCGTGGGGCGATCCGCGTGTCGGGCCTGGGTGCCGCACGACGATACAAAGACCAACGCGACAACGCAAACGGCCAAACCGATTCTTTTCATGTTTCCTCCAGTTTTGGTTGTGGGGAGTCGAGCTCCGTGTGGTATCATGATAACCTTGGCGGGCGGGTTTGTCAAACTTTTCAGGGGGTTTTGGAAGTTGCGGCAGGAACCGGGGCGGCCAAAGAGCCGTCCCCGATCCCTTGCCGGATAACCTTGGCTACCAATAGCGGTCGTCGATAAAATCGCGCGGGTTCGCGAGGTATGCCTCCCGGGTTGCGGGGTTAAGGAAAGCTTCGGGGTTTGCCACTGCCCAGAAAGCTTCCTTGGGTCTGAGCTCGCCGTCCCAAAGGTGCGGGCTGCCTCTGTGCCTCCAGCTTCCCGGGTCGTCTATACCCCAGAACGATACCCTGCGGATGTGCCGCGCGTTATCCCGAAAAATCTGGAAAAGCTGCGCGTACATAATCGCCTGTTCCCTTTCCTGGTTTGCGGTAAGGGGGGTACCCGGAGGGCGGACGTTCACGTTGTTTCCCGCAGGGTTTCCGGTGTACCCAACCGTTACGTCAAGCTCCGTTATGCTGACGTAACGCAGGAGGCCCTGATCGATAAGCGACGCAAAACGCTCCAGCGCGAGGCGCACATTCGGGACGTGGGTCGCATGTCTGTAACTTTCCGTAACAACGCCGTCAACCTCGCCCCGGTGGTAATGCGCCTGCATTCCGATTGCGTCGATTAGGAGCCTGCCTTCGTTTCCGGACATGGCGGCAAACCTTTGGTTCATTTCGCGCACCATGAAATAGATGGCATCCCTCTTGGACGGAGCTTCCTCGTTGTAATCGTTGTAGTACAAAATCATTGTGCCGACGGGCCTTCCGGCGGCGCGGTCGATCTCGTCCGCCACGCGCCTTGCCGTGGTGAACGCAATCCAGATAAAGCAAACGCCGGGGTAGGGTTCGGAACCTATCGACGAGAACCAGTTTGACGTTCCCCTCCCAGGTTGCCCGCGCAGAAAGCTGCGCCAGTTCGCCGCATTAACAGGATCGCCAAACCAGCTTTGGAAAACCTCGTTCAGCACGTCCCAGGATTCTACCCTGGGCCCGAAATGCCGCATCACCGTTTCGATGTAGTCTTGCAGATTTGCAATCGCCTCATCCCTGCGGTTTCTGTCGCCGTAAACAAACAGCCAGTTTGGAGTTTGGCTGTGCCACGCCAAGGCGTGTCCGTGCATCCTCATGCCGTGCGTCTCGGCAAAGTCCAAGATATTGTCCGCACGATTCCACACCCAGCTTGGAGCCCATCCGGGGCGCAGAAAGTCCGGCTTCATTTCGTCTTCAGCGGTCAGGATGGCGAAGTGCCTTCTAAGCAGATGCCCACGGTTATAAGCTTGTTGTGCGGTTGTAGCTCCGCCGCCGAACAGCACTTCAGTTATATCGCTATGCCGGCGGTGGTGTTGATACGCAACGATATTGCCAAGCGGAAAGTGGCCTGCCCAGATGTACCCCAAAGAAGGCGCATCGCCAATGTGACCCGGGGGGTCGGCAGGGCGAGGCGGAAAGACACTCGGGGGAGAGACGGCAGCTCCGCCGCCGACATACCCCGTGGGGCACGCCGCAAAGCTTAAAGCCAGGGCGGCGATGCCTGCGATTAACGCGAATCTTTTCATCAATAATTCCCTACTGCCAGTATCGCTCGGGGATTACGCTTCTTGGGTTGGCAAGGAAGGCATCGATTTCGGCGGCGGGGCGCGGCTGTCCGTCGGGAAGCACGAAAGCGTCCGGAGCCGCGACGGCCCAGAAAGCCTCCTTCGGCACGAGGTTTCCGTCAAAAAGGAGAGGGTTGCCCCTTGCCCTCCAGCTTGCCGGATCGTCGATTCCCCAAATCGATACCCTGCGAAGGTGGTGCGCGTTTTCGCGGAAAATCTGGAAGAGCTGCGCGTAAGTGATGGCCTGCCGTCTTTCCTGCTGCCGGGTAAGGGGGCTTATGTCGGTGTTGCCAACGGTTACGTCAAGCTCGGTTATGCTGACGTAAACGCCAAGCGAAGCCCAGCGTTCTATCGTGGCGCGGACGTTGGCGGGAAGGATTGGGCCCCAGCCGAACGCGCCGCCCGCTCCAGGGCCTTCAAGGTGGTAATGCGCCTGCATACCCACGGCATCGATAAGCCGCCTGCCGTTGTTTTCCCTGGCAAACCTTTCGTTCATTTCGCGCACCATGAAATAGATGGCGTTTCGCTTGCCGGCGGTATCTTCGTTATAGTCGTTGTAATAAAGAATCATGGTGTTGAGCGGCCTTCCGGCTTCGCGGTCAAGCTCGTCCGCCACGCGCCTTGCCGTGGTGAAGGCGGTCCATATAAAGCAGTCGCCGTTGGGGTCGGAGCCTATCGCCCTGTACCAGCCAGAGGAAGTCCGCAGTCTGGTTCTCCAGTTGTCGTAGGTAACGCCGGGGCCGACTCCGCTGGGGAAAATCTCGTTCAGAACTTCCCAAGACTCGATGTCGGTGCCGAAGTGCCGCATCACCCTTTCGATGTGGTACTGCATGTTTGCGATCGCCTCCGCGCTGCGGGCTCTGTCGCCTTCCGCGTACATCCACGTGGGGGTCTGCGAGTGCCACACCAGAACGTGCCCGTGAACCCTCATGTTGTTGGCCTGTGCAAAATTCATTATCCTGTTTGCGCCGCCGGCGTTCCAGGCCCCGGGGTTGCGCCTAAGCCAGTCCGGCTTCATTTCGTCTTCGGCCGTCAGAAGCTCGAAGTGCCTTATGAGCAACTGCTCGCGCTCCCAGTTGTTTATGTCCGCCACCCTGGCCGGCCGCCAGGAATAATCGACGGACGAAATGATATTGCCCATCGGAAAGTAGTCCGCCCAAATCGCCCTTAAAGAAGGCGGTTCGCCGACGAACGCGGGCTCGCGAGCCGCCCCCCCGGTGCCGCATGCCGCAAACGCCAGCAAAGCAATGCCGGCAGCCAAAACAAAACCTTTCGTCATCTTCATCGTGTCCTCCTAAAAATTAATCACCGGCCTGATGCGGGCAGGTGTTTGGATCAAATGTGAAACATCGGAAACAGTCGTCGGCAAACTCGAAACGGTACAGAGGCGCATGTTGCGCAAGGAAAGCGTCGGGATCCGCCACGGCCCAGAAAGCGGGTTTCGGATTACCTACACCGTCAAAAAGGAGCGGGGTACGCTCCGGCATCCAGCTTGCAGGATCGTCAACCCCCCAAATCGATACCCTGCGCAAAACGCTGCGCTCCTGTGCCGTACCTTCGTCAAATCTCCTTGCCTGGGAAAAAGCCCTAAAGAGACTAAAGAGCCGCGCATACATTATGGCCTGATCCATCTCCCTTCCGTGTCCTGCGAATATGTCCATCTCGGTTATGCCGACGTATACACCAAGCGAGGCAAAGCGCACCATCGAATCACGAACATCTTGGGGGTGAACCCAAGCAGGGCGAACGGTGGGCGCGCCGGGAAGACTCACGTTTGGAAGCCAGTAATGCGCCTGCATTCCAATGGCATTAACAAGACCTTCGCCAGGCGACGCAACAACGCCGCCGTTAAGATCGCGAACCATGCGGTAAACGGCAAAACGTTTTCTGGGAATATTCAGGTTGTAATCGTTGTAGTACCGTACCAGATTGGGGTTAACGCTCCTTGCTTCCTCGAACGCGATCCGCACAAAGCAGGACGCATTGTTGGTAGGGCGGTTTATCGCGGCGGGCCAATTGGTATAGTTTGTGTCGTCGGGTATGTCCGCCCGAAGCGATCTCCTCCAGTCCCATGGTTCGGTCCAAGGAAAACCCGGATCCATTGTGCCCAGCGGAAAACCGTGGCCTCCGACGGCAACACCATGCACACCAAGCTCATTGCCAAAAATGTCCACATTAGTACCGCCAGGGCCGCCGCTCATTATTACTTCGTTCAGCACGTCCCAAGACTCGACCCTGTCGCCGAAATGGTCCATCACGTGGCGAACGTGGTTTCGCAGTCTTGTTTCTGCCACCGCAGGGGTTGCGCCTTGCGCCAACCATCGGTGGGACTGGCTGTGCCACGCAAGAGTATGCCCGTGGAATCCAAAGCCGTTGCTATCGGCCCAGGTTATAAGCGCATCAGCGCTGCCGAAATTCCAATTTCCGGGATAAGACACTCCGGCCCGCAGCTCGTTGGGCTTCATTTCGTTTTCCGCAGTGAGAAGGTTAAAGTGGCGCTCAAGCAGAGCCAAACGTCTGCTGTTTCCAAAATCGTTGCGATGCCGATTGGCAATGATATTGCCCAGCGGAAAATAGTTCGCGTAGACATACCACAAAGAGGGCATGTCTTCAATCCTCACAATCTCCGGAGTATCGGACGCAGGACATGCCGCAAGGCCCAAAACCATCGCGGCGATGCCGGCGGCCAAGGCAATTTTCTTCATCGTTTTAATCGTTTTCATCGTGGCCTCCCTGATAACCATGCGTTTTGCGGAATACGCCCGCTTGCAGCGGGATTTGCAAGAAAAGCGTTGATTTCCGCGTCGGAACGTCGAGCTCCCGTTTCCGGATTGACGAAAGCGTCGGGATCCGCCACGGCCCAGAAAGCTTCCTTGGGCCGGGAGTTCCTGTCAAAAAGAAGCGGGCTGCCCTCGTGCCTCCAGCTTGCCGGATCGTCAAGCCCCCAAATCGACACCCTGCGAAGGGAGCCGGCATTGTCCCTAAAAATCTGGAAGATCTGCGCATACATGAACGCCTGTTCCCTTTGCTGCAACGGGGTAAGGGGGCCGGCCCTGGTGTCCCCAACCGTCACGTCCAGCTCCGTTATGCTGACATATACATCCAGCGACGCGAACCGCTCTATCGCGGCGCGGATATTGGCAAGGCTGTTTGGGCCCCACGGAAACCTGGCGGGCGCGTCCCCCAGTATATCCCCCCGGTGGTAATGCGCCTGCATTCCAATCGCGTCGATGAGGCGGGTGCTGCCGTATTGCCCGCCGGGGAAGCGCCGGGCAAACTCCTCGTTCATCTCCCTCACCATGTAGAAAATGGCATTCCTCTTGCCAGGCTGCTCCTCGTTGTAATCGTTGTAGTAAAGTACCATGTCGGGGCGGCCCATGGCATACGCCGTCCGTCTTGCCTGCATGAACGAAATCCAGATGTAGCAATACCGGTTTGGGTCTCGTCCGCCGACCGCACCAGGGCGTCCTTCGTGCGGGAAAACGCCTATCGCCCTCGCCCAAGGGGTTCCCTGGGTTCCGCCAGGAAAATTCCGAAGAAAGTTCCTCCAGTTAGCCACAGTAACATTACTACCATCACCACCAATAGTACCAGCGAATATCTCGTTCAGCACGTCCCATGATTCCACCGTGGGAAACGCCCTCATCGTTCCGTCTATGTGGTTCCGAAGGTTTGCGATCGCCGCATCCCTGCCTATGGGAGGGCCGTTTGCAAACTGCTGGTTCAGGTGCCAGGGAGACTGCGAATGCCACACCAGTGTATGCCCGTGGAATCGGCCTATTCCGGCCCTCCTCGCGTCGGATATCAGGCTCTGCCCGGGCCCGAAGTTAAAGCTACCGGGATTGGGCTGGACTGTGTCCGGTTTCATGTGGTTTTCTGCCGTAAGGATATCGAAATGTCTCGCAAGCATGGACATCCGTGCCGACGAATAGCCGGGGGAAATGATGTTCCCAAGCGGGAAATGCTCCGCCCAGATCGCGGCCAGCGAAGGGGCTTCGTCGATAAAACCAAGGTCAACCTCGTTGGGACACGCCGTAAGACCCAAAGCAAAGACGGCAAGGCCAATGGCAAAAACAAGTTTCCTCACAAACATCCTCCAAAATCGTCTTCTGACGGGCTGCGGCCAGAACGAATCCGCCCCGCAGTATGATTATACCACACTTATATCTTGCCCGCACGGCGAATTCATGGGAACCTGCGGAAAGCAGGAAAGGGCCGCACGTGGGATTGAGAATCGTGCCCCTTATATGCGAAAAACGGCCGACGTGCTATACTGCCCGCAGGAGCACTAATGAGGGATATAGCAAAGTCGTCCAACCTGGACAACGTGTGTTACGAGATACGGGGGGCGGTGCAGAAAGAGGCCAAGCGGCTTGAGGACGAGGGCTTTGTAATCACCAAGCTGAACATCGGCAACCCCGCGCCTTTCGGGTTCAACGCCCCAAGCGAGATTCTGCGCGACATAATCGCCAACCTGCACAACGCGCAGGGCTACGGCGATTCCAAGGGGCTGTTCGCCGCGCGCAAGGCCGTCATGCACGATTTTCAGAACAAGGGCGTCATGGACGTGGAAATCGAGGACATCTACATCGGAAACGGGGTCAGCGAGCTTATCATGATTTCCATGCAGGGCCTTTTGAACCCCGGCGACGAAGTGCTCGTGCCAATGCCGGACTATCCCCTTTGGACGGCGGCGGTAACGCTTGCCGGAGGCAGGGCGGTTCACTACCTGTGCGACGAAACCGCCGAATGGAACCCAGACATCGACGACATCAGGGCAAAGACCGGCCCCAAAACCAGGGCCATAGTCGTCATAAACCCAAACAACCCAACCGGGGCCGTGTACGGGCGGCCCGTTTTGGAAGGCATAGCGGAAGTGGCCCGCGAAAACGGCCTGATCGTGTACGCAGACGAAATCTACAGCCGCATAGTGTACGACGACGCGGTGCACGTCCCGATGTCCACCGTAGCGCCGGACATCCTTACGGTAAGCTTCGACGGCCTTTCCAAGGCCTGGCGTTCGGCGGGCTTTCGCGCCGGGTGGATGGTTCTTTCCGGCAACAAAAAAAGGGCGGCAGGCTACGCCGAGGGCCTTGAAACGCTTGCCAGCATGAGGCTCTGCTCCAACATGCCCGCCCAGTTCGGCATACAGACCGCCCTTGGAGGGCACCAAAGCCTTAAGGCGCTTCTGCTTCCCGGCGGGCGGCTGCTCGAACAAAGGGACGTGGCCGTAAGCCTACTGAACGAAATCCCCGGCCTTTCCGTGGTAAAACCCAAAGGGGCCCTGTACTGCTTCCCCAAAGTGGACGTCCGGCGTTTCGGCATTGCCGACGACGAAAGGTTCGTGCTGGATCTGCTCCGCGACGAACACGTTCTCTTGGTCCACGGCACCGGCTTTAATTGGAAGGAACCCGACCATTTCCGCATAGTGTTTCTGCCCGAGAAAAGCTCCCTTGCCGACGCGATACGCAGACTCGGCCGCTTCCTTGCCGGCTACAGGCAAAACGGCTAGGCCGGCGCGGAGGGCGTTTTGCTGATCGGCCTTACCGGAACCTACTGCGCCGGGAAAAACCGCGTCGGGGCGATACTGGAAAGCCGCGGCCTGGAGGTTCTGGACGTGGACAGGCTGGGCCACGTCTGCCTGGAAAACCAAAAAGAGGCCGTCTTCGCCCGTTTCGGCGACGGCGTTAAAAACCCGGACGGCTCCGTCAACAGAAAAGCGCTTGGGGCCAAGGTTTTCGGGAACAGGCCGAAGCTCGCCGAGCTGGAAGCCATCGTCCATCCGGAGGCAAACCGCATGACCCTGGAGTGGGTCGAGGGGCAAAACGGGAAACCCTGCGTCATAAACGCCGCCCTGCTCCACAAAAGCGCGGTCTTCGGGCGGCTCGGCTGCGTCATTCTGGTGGAGGCCCCCTGGCTTGCCAGACTTTTGCGGGCAAAGCGCAGGGACGGGCTGCCCTGGCTTGACCTGCTGCGCCGATTTGGCAGCCAGAAACAATTTGCGTCTCAATATCTTGCCGGAAATGCCGATATTTACAGGGTAGGTAACCCAGGGATTGGACAACCGGTATTGCCACGGAGTTTTGGCCACGGAAAAACGCGGCCGGAACAAAGGCTGGAACGAAAAATCGACGAAATCCTTGCGGGCCTGAAACTGTAAGACAGATCACGTGCTAGGGAGGGTTTTGCAAATCCTATGGAAAAGAAAAAATTGTTGCTCGTAGCGGTATCGGTGGGCGTGGTTCTGCTGATCATAATCGGCATCCCTTTGTTGATGATCAGCCCAAGGCAGGCCGCAGGCCCTGCGTGGCACACGGCTCCCCAAGCCACGGCCAACATGGACATGTTTTTAAGGCCCGAACCCGTGCAGCCCATACAGCCAATCCCGCCGGTACAAAGGGAAGACGCGGCGCAAATGCCCGAAGCGGTTCCGGAGCCGCAGCTTGAAATTCCGGTTCCGATAGCAGTGCCCGTGCCGCCGCCGGCTCCGACCCAGGTTCAAGCTCCGGCCCAGGCCGAAGCTCCCCGAGTGGTAACCACGATAACGATACCCGCGCCGCGAACCGTAGCGGTTCCGGACGCGCCCAGGGCCCCGCCTCAGCAGGCGGCAAGACCCGCGCCCGCAAGGCCGGCTCCGGCCCCCGCGCCCCAGGTCCAGCCCCCAAGGCAGCCGGCCCCGGCGGCCGCCGCAAGGCCGGCTCCCACTCCGGCGGCGCAGCCCGTGCGAAACAACTTCTGGGTCCAGACCGGAGCTTTCAGCAGCAAGGTGCGCGCCGAAATCGTGAAGGAATCGCTTGAGGCCAAGGGCATAGCCTCGATTATCGAAAACCGCAACATCGACGGCAGAACCCTGTACCGCGTCCGCGTGGGGCCCTACCTTTCCGAGCGCGAGGCCAACTACTGGCTCGCCCTGGTAAGGTCCATCGACGGCTTTGCCGACAGCCAGGTGCGCGTTTCGCAGGCCCCGTTAAACTAAGCTTGTTCCACGCCCGGCCCATAGCTCCGCGGGCCGGGATTTTTTCCCCGCATACCTGTTTTTGGACTTCAAACCGGGCCTGTATCTGCCGCAAGCCCGAACCAGGAGCCACGGCCGCCAATTTGCCGTATTTGCGTTTTCCTCCTTGCGTTTAGGCCCCGGTGATACTAGTATTAACTATGTGGAAAGAGTTGCAGCTTTCAAAAAACGAATCCGGCCGCCCATCGTGGAGGGGGTTTTCTACCCCGAAAATTCGCTGGAGGTGCTTTCGTACATGCGCGGCATCGGGCTCAAGAGGGAGCGCGGCGGCCTGGCGCGGGCCATAATCGCCCCGCACGGCGCTTGGAACATCTCCGGCAGCCTGGCGGGGGCGGCTTTTGCGGCGGCCGCGGGCAGGTCGAACCAAAAACCCCTGTCGCGGATCGTGGTGATGGGCCCTCTCCACAACAACCGGGAGGAAGGCGTTTTTCTTTCAAACTCCCATTCATTTCAAACGCCGCTTGGGGACATCCCCGTGGATCAGGAAGCCACAAGCTGGCTCGAAGCCTACAGCCCGCTTATCAGGGTGCACGAAATTCCCCATCTGCAGGAACACTCGCTGGAAGTGCTGCTGCCGTTCGTAAAGTTCTTTTTTCCAAAGGCCGCCATCGTTCCCATACTGATGGGCGGGCAGAACAAGCGGCACATCGGCGTTCTGGCAAACGCCCTTCACGCGGTTTTTGCCCCCGCCATGGATGAAACCCTGCTGGTGGTTTCCCTCAACCTCACCGCAAACCCGGACAGCCCGGCCGAGCTTAGCGCCATCGACGAGTGCATGAGGCTTTTTAGGGAAGGCAGGCGGCGAAAGCTGTTTTCGGCTTTCGAGGAAGGCCACATTTCAAGCTGCGGCGGCGCGCTGCTGACGGCTATGATGCAGAGCCGCCTGCTTGACGGCGCGCGCCCATGCCTTGCGTCCGAATCCATGCCCAACACGATAGGCGAACACGACAAAGCCGTGTACTATGGCGCCTTTTCGTTTGTTTAGGGAAATAGATGGCAGTGAAACACGTTCCGTATATCGCGCTGTTTTTCCTGTTGGCGGCGGCGGTTTTCGCGCAGGTTCCGGGCAGGTCGCCCGTAAACGGCGAGCTGGCCCTTCGCGCCCTGCGGGAGGGCTTTCCGGACAGGGTGGGCGAAATCGCCTTTATAGACGGCGACTGGACCGTAACCATAGGCGACACGCTCTTTTTCTGGGCCGACGGAAGGCTGCTTCCGGAAGCCGATAGGCACAGGCTTGAAGACTTCGGCCCGCACTCCTTTTACACGATACCCGAAAGGCCGCCTTCGCCCGCCGATCTTTCGCCCCAGCATATCGCGCTGTTGCGGGAGCGCAGCCGCAGCGACGTAAGGCGAGCGCGCAGGGACGTTCACCCGGCTTTTCAGGCGGCCCTTTACGGCGGCAGAAACCGCAGGGAAATAGAGGCCCTTCAAAGAAGAACCGAGTTCCTTGGCTTCAGGGTAAACGTCCACAGGGACATAGTGGAGCCGCTTCGGCTGGTGGAGGCCGAAATACGGGAATGGTACGGGGCGAACGCATTTATAGCCACGCTTGGAAGCGCCCACGGCTTTGCCTGGAGGCAGATTGCCGGAACGCAGCGGATGAGCTTTCATAGCTGGGGACTGGCGATTGACATTCTGCCAAGGAACCTTGGCGGCAGGGCCATTTACTGGCTTTGGGAACAGCAGCGCCCAAACGAGGACTGGATGCTGATTCCCCTGGAAAACCGCTGGAGCCCCCCGACACAGGTGGTAGAGGCGTTCGAACGGCAGGGCTTCATTTGGGGCGGCAAATGGACGTTTTTCGACAACATGCATTTCGAGTTCCGCCCCGAGCTGCTCGCCTACACCCGCCTAATGTCCGGAAGCGCCCCGGCGGTTGCCGAAACGGGAACCGGCAGGGTTCTGCACCACGTTTACCCGGACCATCTTCGGTAGCCTGCCCGACATGGATACTGCGGTCAACCGCAGCTTGATGTTTTGGATAGCCAGCTTGCAGCTTGGCGGCTTTGGGAAAAACGCCACCCTACCCCACCCTAAAGCCTGCTCGTAGCCGCGACCGCCGCGCCGAAAAGACTGGCCTGATCCACGGGCACGATTACGTAGGGCCGGAGCTTGTCCTTTGCAAGCATCACGTGCAGCCAAGCTTCGACCGAGCGGCGCATCCCCTTGTACGCCATGTAGGTGGTTCCCTCCACGGCAATGCGGACGGGGGCATACGGCCTGCAAACCCCGGAGTCGCGGTTCTGCATCCGCTTTACGGTAGCCGCAAGCACGGAAGCCGCAAACACCGCCCCCCGCTCGGCAACAATCGAGGAAAGGTACTGCACGGAGGCCACCGCGTCCGTTTCGCCCGGGCCGAACATCGGGCTTAGCGGGCCGCCCGAGCCAAAGGGGTCGCTGCAAAACTCGTTTAGGGTTTTGCTGTCGAGTTTGGGCAGCTCAAGGAATTCGTCGGATTTTTCAAAACGGACAACTCCGTCCCGCACGGCCTGCTTCAGCACGTGCAGGGTCAAGGGGCCAAGGTAGGCGCCGGACGTCGCTTTTTCCAGCGTGTAGGTGCCGGGGTTTTTGGTGGCGGAATCGAACCCGATATCCAGCGGCCCACGGTAGCGAAGGCTGAAGGTGCCCGTTTCGCAAACCACGATTTGCGGAGCTTCCCTCGATTCAAACCCGATTTTGGGAATGCTTGTTTCTGGGTACGCGGTATTGAAACCGGTGCCGAGTATAAAACCGATTACGGGCCCGCCTTCGGCGCCGGAGCTTGCCGAGCCGTCAACGCCGCTCGCAGGTATCGCCGCCAGGCCGGAAAGCAGGGTGGCCGCCGTGTCGTTCAACAAAACGATGGGGCCGTCGTAAACGCAGCCCCTGCGGGCAAGGGCCTCGCGCAGGCCGGCGCCTATCGCCTTTCCGATAACCTCGGGGGCGTCGATTTCCTTGCTGAACGACAGGAGTATGCCGTCGGCATTGGGCTGGATGTCTATGTGGTACGAAAAAGTAAAACCTATGCCGTCAATGCCGGAGGGGTCGCCAATCACGGGAATCGCGGCATCGGCGATCGTGTCGAAAAAGCGCCCGGCATCGACCCTGCCATTGGTGCCCGGCATGGGATGCTTCCGCGTGCCTTCGGCAACCGCCCTGCCTTCCGCGTCGAAACGCACGCGGCTGACCCTAAGGTTTGTGCCGCCGGCATCCAGCGCCAGCACGGTTTTCCCCGTCTGCACTTTGGAGACGGGCACGATGTACGAAGGTATCATCGGGAGGCTGGAGCCAAGCCCCTCAAGCCCGCGTTCCATGTCTATAAGAATTTCCCTTGCCAAGGCCGCCGGATCCAGGCTGTCGTAATGGAACCCGTAGTAGCGCGCAAAATCGGAAAGCCGCTGCGGGTCAAAGCTTGAACGCATAAATGCCTCCTGTCGTGTTATGTGCCGCCGCCCCGCAGCTCGAAGCCAGAAAGGGGGCAGCCCACATTATAGCACGGAGCGAAACAAAGCTCAAAACAAATCTTGCCCTTTGGGGCATCCAAGCCCGTGCCTCTTTGCCCTTTCCGTTACCTCGACGGCATGGCCGGAGCGAAGGTAGTACAGCCACACCCTGCAGTTTTTTTTCAAAGGCGCGGCAAAAATATCCGAGGCCGCCCTGTAGTAGCACGCCATCTGCGTAAGGTGCAGCTCGGGGGCTTCGCGGCCATCGGTTTTGAAGTCTACCACGTGGACGGTTTCGGCATCGTCGAACACAAGATCGATAACGCCGTTGATGAAAAAATCGTTTCCGTCAACGCGGGCCAAACTGCGAAACGGGAATTCGCTTTTTCGGTTTTCCGATTTCCTTGCGACAGCTCCCAGCGGCGAACCGATAAAACGCAGGGCAAGCTTCTCCCCAGCCTCAAGAAAAGCCTCGGCATCCGCGACGTTCAGGAAGCCCGCAAGCTTTGGCGGGATAACGGCTTCCTTGTCGTCCAGGTTGGCCTGAACGCATATATGGGCGATTGTGCCGAAGCTTCCCTGGTTGAACTTTTCGCTGTCCTCGCCGTGCTTTTTCGCATAGCGGTCCAAACGCATGTCAACATCGTCAAAAATATCCGAGGCATCGTCGCCGGAATATTCACCGCTTGGCGGCATTTCTCCAGGCGCGGCTTCCGTTTCGGCAAAACCAAACGCGGGATTCAAAGACAGGGCCGTAGGGGAAAACAGTTTTTTGTTTACGACGGGGGTTTGAAGCACGTCCGCGCCTGCGTAATACGGTTCCGCGATTTCGAAAAAACCGTTCAGACCTTTTTGGTCGTTGGAAAAACGGGAACCCAGGTTTTCGGCGGCGCGGATATGCCGTTCGGTGTGCGCCGGGATTTTCTCGACGGCGAAAAGGGCGGGATCCTTCCCGATATGGGCACCCAATGCGGGCAGGCACAGGCCGAAAAAGGTGTCGCCCTCGATAATGGAATCGTCTTTGTCGCCGTTTTTTTCGACGGCTTTTTGTATCCGCGCTTCGATGTACTGCTTCAGGCGTACGGAAAAATCGCCGTCGCTTTCCTCGGGATCTTCGCCGGCACCCCCCTCCCCCAGATCTACGCCACGGTTTTTGCTGACGTCAAGACAGCCCGAAAGGTAAAGCTCCTTTTCGGCGCGGGTCATGGCGACATATAAAAGCCGGCGAAGCTCCGCAATCCGTTTTTCCTTTTCGACGGCAAGCGAGCGATCCCAAAAATAGTTGTGCCTAACTTCGCGAACATCCTTGCACTCCAATGGCAGCGGAGGGTTGAGCGTGAGTCCGTGTTCGGTTTCAAAAACCTCGCCGCTGGTATCGTTTCTGCTTCCGCTGTCGCAGCAGCACAGAAACACGACGGGAAACTCAAGCCCTTTGCTTTTGTGTATCGTCATAAGCTGCACGGCCCCTTGGCGTTCAAGGGGAATTTCTGTTTCGCTTAGGCGCTCGCCGGATTTGGCCAGGCTTTGGATGCGGTCGGTAAACGCGGCAAGGCCCTTTGGCCCAGAGCCGTCGTCTTCGTCGGCCTGCACCGCCATATAGAAAAGATATTCGTACATTTCCCGAAACGCCGCCACTTGGGGGTTCCACTCGGTTTCATAACGGTAGCCCTCGCCAAACCACAGCTCGCTTACAAGAGAGCTTACGCTTTGCCTGCACGCCAAATCAAGAATCTTTTGATAAACGCGCTGCCCGTTGCGGTATCTCTCCTTGTCGTCATCCGAGAGGTGGCGAATGGGTTCGTCGGCAAACGGCAACGAAACGTTTTCCTCGTCAACAACGGCAAGGCACGCCGTAAGCCCACGCACGGAAAGGCCGACAAAAGGCGAACGCAACATCTGCGCATAGGCGGCCCTGTCCGTAGGATATGCGGCAAGGCGAAGAACCGACATAAGATCGTTTACGGGGCCGCCATAGAAAAAACCGTTTATGTCCTCGCTGGCATAGGGAACGTTAAGAAGCATGAGGTGCTTTTCGAAATGGCGCTGGGGGCTGCGGCGGCGGAAAAGTATCGCAATATCGTTTGGACGATATTTTTGTTCGCCCGCCTCGTTCTTTTCGCCGAGCAGCGCCTTGATTTTCTCCGCGACGTAACGGGCCTCGTTTTCCACGCCGGACAGATTCTCCCGCTTTTCGTCGCCGGATTCGCCGTCGAGCTCGTCAGGCTCGTCCTGTTTGTCCAGTATGCAAAGCGTCAGCTTCCCTCCGGTTTTTTTGTCGGCCCTTAACGGCGTATACGCGGCTTCAAAGGCCGGCATAGCCGGCGAGTCCCTGAGAAACACGGCGGGGTATCCGGCGGGCGACGTCTTGTTTCCCTCGGGGTCAAATTCATGGCCGCCAAAAATCGTGTTGAATATGCCGATTAGCCGAGGCTCGGAACGGTAGTTCGTCCTTAACGGCAGCTCCATGTTGCCAAGCTCGTCTTTGAGCTTTCGGAACACCGACACGTCGGCATCGCGGAAGCGGTAGATGGACTGCTTTTCGTCGCCCACAAAGAAAAGCTTTCCGGGGGAAAGGTCTTTTGCGGACGGCACGGAATCGCGGGCAACTTCCGGTTTTTCCGCCAGGAAAAAGAGCAGGTCTTTTTGCAGCCCGTTGTTGTCCTGAAACTCGTCGATCATTATCGCCTTGAAAGCCTCTTTTTCGCTATGGCGAATGTCGTGCTGCTCCAGAAGGATTCTTCTTGCAAGGCGGGCGACGTCGGTAAACGTAAGAATCCCTTCGGCCCTTTTTCGCACGATATAACGATGCTGCAATTCCGACAAAAGCATCAACACCGAATAGATTAGTCCTGCCTGCAGGCAGAACACGATCAGCGCGGAAACCTCGCCGAACGATACCTTGTGAAATTCCTTCAGCATCTCTTTTACGTGGTTGTCTTTTCGCGGGCCTCTGCGCATATCCAGGTTTTGCAGTAGTGCAAGAAACGCAAAGAAATCAAGCATAGCCTTGTGCATCGGCTGGGCTTCGGCCCAATCGACCGCGGCTTTGTGCGGAACCTCTATCAGTTGTCCCAAGAAAGCTTCAAGCTCTTTTTCGCAGGGAAAAACGACAAGGCCGTCGTTGTACTGCTTCAGAATCGGGGCAAGGTCGGGATGGCCCTTTTCGTTTTCCCTGTACGCCTCACAAAGCCCGTCCAGCTTTTCGCGGATTGCCCGGCTCTGCTTTTTCCACTCGCCGCATATAAGGGCAAACTGGTTTTTAATATCGTTTTTGGGATCGGCCCGCAAGCTGTCGATGTGGGTATAGTTTGACAACGCGGCGGCAAAAACGTTTTTTGCAATGTACACGGGGCTTTTTTGCAGATAAAGCCGCTGCATTGCCGGGTGCCCGCGATTGGCAACCAAGAAAGGCAAAGACTCGTCCAAGGCGAGCCGGTCGCAGCGATCTTTGTCGGTGGAAAAATCCGGGCTTATGCCGTAGCGGTTTGCCGCCTGTTTTACAATCGAGGTGCAGTAGGAATCAAGCGTTTGGATTCGCGCCTGGGCGAATTCGTCCAGCGCCTGCCTTGCAAGTTTTCCTTTTTCGCCCGTGTCCGCCTTGGCGCACTCCGTCAGCTCGCGGTGGATGCGGCGGTACATTTGCGCGGCGGCTTTTTTGGTGAAGGTAAGTGTAAGGATTTCCGGAACGCGAATCTTCCTTTCGGTAACAAGCCAGGAATAGCGCCTGGCAAGAACCAGGGTTTTCCCGGATCCCGCGCCGGCGGCAACCACCGTGTTTTGCACGCAATGGACGGCATCCTGCTGTTCGCTGTTCAGAACCTGCTTCTTTTCAGCTTCCATGGCGCTTTCCTTTTTCCGCTTCATGTAAGGGGCCGGAGGGGTCGATCTTATAAAGGGTGCGACACGTTTTGTTGTGTTCGCATTTTTGACACCGTATCGAATAAGAAGGGCCATAGGGGAAAACGCCGCCCAGAACTTCCTCGGCAAAGCGTTTTGTTTTTGTATCAAAGTCGCCCATAATTTCCGCAAAGGTATCGCCCGTGCGCGTGACGCAATCGGTTTCCTTTTTTGGGATGCCCGCGCCGGTAAGCGCGTTTTGTATCGCCCCAAACCATACCTGCACTTTGGCGTCTTTAATGCCAAAAAACAGCGTGGTGTGTACTTCTTTTTCAAGGGCGGATTCGGCAAGGCGCAGATACGCCGGCATCTGAAAATCGCAAAGCCCATCCTCGCCAAAGCAGTCCGAAAGTTTTAATATGCTTGCCGCCTTGAAATCCACGATGGCAAGGGAACCGGGGTCGGGTGCGTCTTTCCGAACGTCTTCGAGTATGCAGTCCACTATCCCGTTCAGGTTAAACGAGACGTTTTCGAGGCAGTAACGGGCCTCGCTTGAGACTACGCGATACCCGGCAAAAAAGGAAACAAACTCGGCAAGAAAGCTTTCCAGCCGCACAAGGAACAGCTTTTTTTCCGCACGCAAAAGGCGGGCGGTAAGCATGCTCATTTCGGTTTTATGGCTATGGGGCAAACGTGGAAAACATTCAAAAACCGTTTCGATTTTGTCGCAAAGCAGTTTGCGATATGGGGCGGGCAGCTTGGCACGAGGTTTCTTTTCGCTGCCCGCATTTACGGGCAGGCTTATCGCCTCGCCCGTTTTTATGAGCCCGTCCAGGAAAAGATTCAAGACGGCGTGGTACACCAAACCGGTTATGTTGTCCGACATAAGGCCGGTTTCTATTTCAAGCTCCTCAAGCTGCAGCACCCTGGAAAAAACCCATTTTAGCGGGCATTCGAAGTAAGGGCGAAGCGAAGAGGGGGAAACGCTTAGCGGTTTTCCTTCTTTGCAAAACCGCCGGCGAATCAGCGCAGGCAACGGATGCCCTGGCGGATAGGCAAAGCCCGCCGCCTCGCCGCCGACCGACGCGGTTTTTCTTCTGCGTTTCCAGGCCTCGAAACCCCGCCCCTGATTGGCGTGGATAGCCGTCGCACATGGTTCGCAGTCTCCCCCCTCCCCCTGGGGGACATCGAAATACATGGAGGCATAAAATCGGTTTTCCTTTAGGTACAAGTCCGGAGCAAATTTGTTTTTGTGCTCCGAGCTTTCGCCAAAGCGCTGCATGGGCTTTAGGGCCGCGTTTAGGGCGTTGTGCGGAATTGCGTATCCCGCAAAGCTTTGCTCGGAACAGAAAAACGCGGCGGGCCGCCCGGAATTAAACATGTGCAGCTTGATATACTCAAGCGACGCGTCGTTGTCTTCTATCTTGAGCTGCTTTCGCCTGCTTCCGGAAAGGAACGAAAGCGGTGCAAAAATCGTTTTAAGGTTTACCTGGCTTGCCCCAAGGATGATATGGCAGTCAAAGGGCGCGGGCGCGGCGGTACGGTAAGGGAGGATTGCAACGCCGGACGCGGACTGCTGGGCAAGGTATTCAACCTCTTCCAGATATCCGGTAAAAAACGTATAGGGATCCGGAAGGCCCACGTCCGAAAACTTTTTTTCTATTTCGACAAGGGACACCAACTCGGAAATGCAGCGGGAAAGCACAAGATCCGTTTCCTCCAGGCAGTTTTCCATGTCGAAAAAACGCTCGCGGAAAACGAAATAGTTTTTCCTGATTTCGGCAAACGATTTTGCACGGCGCATGTTGTTTGTCCACAGCTTTAACTCCCTAAAGAAAGACCGTGTTTGGGGGTTAAGCCCCCCGAAGGGTTGCGAGAAGGCATCCTCCCAAACGTTTATCTTGTTTTGCTTTCCGTCCTCGCCCTCTTCCTCCGTCCACGAGCTTATGCAATTGTTTTTTATGCCAAAGTCGATCAGCTCGCGAATCTCCCGCTCGTGTTTCCAAGGCAGCCGCCTGTTTAGCAGCAAGGCCGTAACCGAGGAAAAAGAAAAATCCGCCGAGGCGCAGCCGGCAATCGCCGCAAAAAAACCTCCAGCAGGA
>Ga0209755_10002254_pt1 | contig 26895 bp, 20 predicted proteins | sample TergutCo191P1_FD_187301 | JGI IMG/M metagenome (GOLD analysis project Ga0209755, IMG submission 187301) | Cornitermes sp. P1 segment gut microbial communities from Petit-Saut dam, French Guiana - Co191P1 (SPAdes) (version 2) | ecosystem: Host-associated > Arthropoda: Insects > Digestive system...
ATTGCGTATAAAAAGGGAACAAACGCAGCCGTTGGCTGCTCCCTAAACGCAAAGATTAGGAGGAGTTAATATGAGAAAATTATTTGTAGCATTATTAATCCTTTCCGTTATGGGAGGAGCGTTCGCTCAGGTTAGCGTAGGCGGCGGAGCAGAAGCATCAGTTGTTCTTGCTGGTGGTGGTGATGATATTAAAGGGTCTGGTTCAATAGACCTTGCAAGAATTGCGTTATCAGGTGAGAATGATGCTGGCACATTCGGCGGATACGTTCGCGCAGATTTTTCAGGTGCTATTGGTGGAATTGGTGTAGATATAGATAATGATGGTACTGATGATTTTACAATGCCAGAAGGATTAACAACTAAAGCTCACGCTTGGTGGAAACCGATTGATCAATTAAAAATAATAATTGGTCAGCCCGGTGATGGTGTTTGGGGAAAAGACGGTGTGACCGGCTGGGGTTTCACAGGTCCGGCTAAACAAGTAGCGATTGAAGGTTATGGTTACAACGCATTCTTCGGCGGTACCGGCGGCGGAACTAATCAGCTCCATTTTGAAATTAAACCCATTGATTTATTAGGAATCAACATCGCTCTTCCGTATTTTGCTGGTGGTAAAGTTGAAGACATTTTCAAAGGTATAACTGCTCAGGTAGATGTTAATCTGGATTTTGGAAACATTGCTTTAAGTTATCAAGGCAATTCAGGTAATGCTACTAATGGTGACCTCTATTTATTTGTCGGACTTAATGTAATTTCTAACGTTGACCTTCATTTTAGCGGTCATTTTGTACTTCCCGGTGATGTCAAAGATCAACAAATTGGAGCAGGCTTAGGCGCTGAAATCACAATTTCAGATGCGTTTGGACTCAAAGCTCGTTTAAATGCTGAGTTTGGCGGCAAACCAGAAGGAAAGTTAGGTTTATTGTTTGATATACTTCCGTACTTTACCGTATCTGACAGCTTAAAAGTGTTTGCTAACTTAGGTATTAGCGTAAATCAAGCTGATAAAAATGCTGATGCAGTAATAGGTTACATTGTTAATCCGTATATCCAAATCGACGGCGGCGGACCGGCTTTCTGGGCAGGTTTCCAACTTTCAGGTACAACAGCATCTGGCAGCAAAGCAAAATGGGCAATTCCAATTGGAATTACCTTCGGTTTCTAAGAATTGTAAACAGGGGTAACCCTTAAATAAAAGAGACCGTCCGTATGGGCGGTCTTTTTTATGTTTCTTACTTTATTTTTATAGAGTTGTTCGATAACTTCAGTTATTCAACAACTACCGCTAAAAAAATATGTTCGAGGATATATGAAATATTTATCAGTATTGTTTTTATTATTTGTTTTTTGTTTAACGTCCTGCGGCACAGTGCCTTTTGAAACCGGACTGCTGCCGAAAAAATTTACTGTCAGCCTAAAGTCACGGCAAGTTCCGTTAGGTGACATCGAAACCCAGATTAAAAATACATTTCCAAAAACAGGATTAGCGAAAAAAGATGTAAAAGTGATATATTTCCCCGAAGAAGACGCGGTTTGTCTGAGTTATAAGACAATTCAATCTTATTATTGTTTTTTAGACAGAGAAGCGCGCGAACTATTTATCACCGCATTGAATAAATACTCGCAAGAGTACGAAGAGCGCAGCATAACCGATAATAAAAGAAAGACTACCTCCGCTTACGGAAGAACAGGAGTTTTTTTAATCTGGCAGCAATTTTCTTTTTCAAAACAATACGGAATGAACACCGATATTACCTACGGATATTTATTCTATAACAACTCCCCTTATTTTGCGCTCACTCAAAAGAACGTATCCTACATAGACACAGACAATGGCTCCCGCGAAGAGTTTAAAAGCTATGAAATTGTCATGCACTTTACAAGAGCGCAGGCTCAGGAACTTGAAGCGTTACTCGACGAGGAACTGCTGCGCTCTCACGCCGTGGAAAGAATCATCAGAAACGGCGCTGCTGAAGCGGATGTGTGGTAGGGGGGGTGGCTGTTGTTCATGGCTTACAGAACTGCTTTGCGAATTTATAGCGTAATTACAGTGCGTAATTTAAAGGCGTTACCTTTTTTTAACCAATTAATTTCTTTATTGTCATTAAATCAAGTTCTGTAATTTTTTGAATAAATTCAAGACTGGAACCCTCTGCAAGTAATTTCCGGGCAATAGCCAGCTTTGATGTTTCGATACCTTTTTCGATACCTTGTTCGATGCCTTGCTCAATGCCTTTTTCAATGCCCTGTTCGATACCTTGTTTAATGCCTTGCTCGATTCCTATCTCCATACCTGTCTCTATGGCTTCTTCACGCCAGACTTCCATTGCATCATCAAGATTCCATTCACCCATTAACATATTTATTACCTCCGAGGCATGCTTTATCAGAAAATCCCTAAGTATATTATGTTCTATACAGTATTCTATTGCATTTTTTATTGGTTCTTCAAGTGATTTTTTTCTCTTATACGAATCCACTATTTCATTAAATAAACTGTATTCGCCAAGTATTTCGCTCTTATTAATTATCTGTGGGTTTTTACCGTGGTTTATATTATAAACTTTCACTACAAGTTCCAGCGGTAATACGCCTTTTTCAGGCAGCATTAATTTTTCTGCATCATTAAAAGCGTGCGAAAGCCTAAGCTCATTGTAATCAGGGTAAGGAGTTTTCCCGTTGTATAAAACAATAAATTCAGGCGTCGGGATTTTTATTAGCTTCTCTTTATATCGTCTCTTGTTCTCGATTATTTTTTCGTAAACACGGCCTATGTACATAAGAAACCTGACAGGCATATTATTATTAATGGTTGACTGATGTTCAATAAGTACAACGATACGATCATCAATCGTAAATGATATGTCGTTAATTTGGTTCATGAAAAACACTTCGGTAAGGGTATTAATATTGATGACTGTTTCCTTTGGGACATCCACGCCTTCAATGGCCGAATATAATTCTCTTAGAACATCCGGTGAACTGAAAAGCAAAGAAAAAACACTGTTTTTATAATTTCTGTTTACATTGGACTCCATACTAACCTCGCATAGAAAAAGATAAACGCTGCTTCTGCCGCGCGCCTTCAAAAGAAGGCATCTATATATGGGTGCTGAGTACGCGTTTTGCATGACCGAAATGTAAATTTTTTTGAAAAAGGTACCTGCTACCATTTGGCAGTTGGATCTTAAAAAGCGACAGTCGCCTTTAATGTGCTTTATTGACTATCCTCTTTAATTAAGCCAAAATACATTTAAATGATATTAAAAGAAGATTTAGACAGGTGTTCTGCGATCATTTCCGAGTGTAGAAAGGAAATGGCGAAACGGATTGTCGGTCAGAAGGAAATGATAGACGGGCTTTTAACCGCGCTAGTCGCGGGCGGGCACATTTTACTTGAGGGCGTGCCGGGGCTTGCTAAAACGCTCGCGATTAAAAGTCTTGCCGAAATTACGGGGCTTGATTTTAAAAGAATTCAATTTACGCCGGATCTTTTGCCTGCCGATTTAACGGGAACTATGATTTGGGAACAGGCGAATGCGCGGTTTTCCGTAAGGCGCGGACCAATCTTCGCGAATTTAATTCTTGCCGATGAAATTAACCGCGCGCCCGCAAAGGTGCAATCTGCGCTTCTTGAAGCGATGGAAGAAAAGCAGGTGACAATCGGGGAAGCAAGCTATACCCTTCCTTATCCTTTTTTTGTTCTTGCCACAGAAAACCCAATCGAGCATGAAGGGACTTACTCGCTGCCCGAAGCGGAACTTGACCGCTTTTTAATGAAACTGCTTGTGGTTTATCCGCAGCCGGTAGAAGAACTCAATATCGTGAAGAACAGCCCGCCTCTGAGCGCAGGTTACACTGGAAATGGAGCAGGTCTTACGCCCGTTCTTGATGCCGATAAATTGATGTTTTTGCGTAACGCGGCTGATTCGATTCATGTTGACGAAGAAATAGTAAAATACATTGTGTCGGTTGTTACGGCTACACGGCCCGCGAAAACAAAGGAAGGAGTATACCGTTATGTGTCATTCGGAGCGTCTCCGAGGGCTTCAATCGCGCTTTACAGATGCTGCCGCATACTCGCGATTTTTGAAGGTCACAATTACGTCAGCCCCGAAGATGTAAAAGCGATGGCGCTTCCCGTTCTGCGTCACAGAATAGTTTTAAGTTACGAAGCCGAAGCTGAAGAAATGGACACCGACGCCGTAATCTCAAGAATCTTAAGCCACGTTCCCGTTCCTTAATAATCAGCTGTTATCAATTTGATTTGAATTATGGAAACCGGTGATTTACTGCGTCATATTATCAACCTTCCTCTGCTCTCAAGCGGGCTCGCGGAAGAAATGCTCGCCGGAAATTTTAGATCCATTTTCAAAGGTCAGGGGATGGAGTTCGACGAAGCCCGCCATTATGAACCCGGCGACGATATAAGATCGATAGACTGGAACGCAAGCGCACGTTTTGGAAATCCGTTTGTAAAAATGTACAGGGAAGAACGTGAGCTGACAATATTGATTTTGCTTGATATTTCGCCATCGATGCACAGGACGCTTCTTGCGGCGAAACTTCCGGCGCATAAAGCGCGCATTGGATTAAGCCCGTACGAGCAGGCGTTAATCGCCGCCGCGATGATTGCGTTTTCCGCAGAACATACGGGTCAGCAGGTCGGCTCGCTTTTTTTTGACAGGGATATCGAAAAAATATTTACGCCGCGCAAAGGACGAAAATCATTAATGGCGCTTGTAATGGCGGCTCTTTATTATCAACAAAATGTAACACAGCGAAGATCGCAGTACGGCAGCGATATCGCGTCCGCGTTAACAGGAGCGCAGCGTCTTTTAAAAAAACGATCGCTTGTTATTTTAATTTCCGATTTTTACAGCGTTAACTGGGAACAGGAAATGGGAAATATATGCCGCAAGCACGATGTTATCGCTCTGCGAATTAACGACCCGAAAGCCCTTCCGTTTTCAGGACTCATTACGCTTGAGGACCCGGAAACGGGTGTACGGATAGAAGCGCCGGCGGGTCTTGATTCATTCAGGGAAAGCTGGGCTGAATGGCATAAGGGACGTTCGGCAAATTGGGAATTGCAATGTAAAAAATGCGGCGCATCATATCTTGAGCTGACAACGGAAGATGATGTTCCTTCTTCATTGATAAAGTTTTTTAGCCGTTATGGCAGCGGCCGGCACAGGAAAAAAACATGAGAGAAAAATTTATATTTTTCTTTTTTTTCTTTTTAATTAATATAAATTTAAACGCGCAAAATTCCGGCGCGTATTTAATCCCGCGGCAAATATTTGTCGGCGATCCTGCGGCATTGGTCTTGCCGCTGCCGCCGCCGGCTCAAATTAACAATGACATTGTTTTTTCAGACAAGGATGAATTGCCTTATCATGAAAATATCGATTTTCACAAAATAATTCTTGAACAGCGCGCCGCCGGAAGCAGGCTGATAATCGAATTTACCGCGTTTGTTCCTGGCGTTATCACGCTGCCTGTAATTGAAATAAACGGCGAAGAATATTCCGGTCTTTCTATAACTGTTAATTCTGTAATTGAAAGCCGCTCCGATCGCTTGCTTTCAGAAGCCGCTCCGGCTCTTGCGATGCCGGGAACCGCGCTGATGATTTACGGATCGATGGCTGGTTTGATTATCATCATAATAGGAGTTATCTGGTTTTTATTAAAAGGACGCGCTGTTCTAAAAGATCTGCGCGAAAACTGGAAACGTTTCAGGCTTTTTTCCGGCATACGTAATACGGAAAAAAAACTTCGCAGGGAATTTCAAAAAGGAACAGAAAAGAGATTTATTCTTGATGAATTATCGGATGAGACAAGAAATTTTCTTTCAATCTTAACAAATAAAAACTGCCGTTCCATGACAGCCGGCGAATTTGATACGCTTGCGATACTTGTCGCGAATGACGCCTTGCTTACGGCAAAGCTACCGGAACCTGCACCTGACGCGCTGCCTGTAGTAAGGTTCGGTAATTTTTTTCATAGGTGCGATGAATACAGATTTTCAGGAATTAACGCGGGCGAGCAGGATATTTTTTGTCTGTTAGACGATCTGGTTAAATATGTAGATATACTTGAAAGAGCGAAAAAGAATGAAAAAAAGGAGAAAGCGGCGTGAGTATAAGCTTTGATAATCCGGTTCTGGCTGTCTCGGCGCTTTTTATCATCCCTCTTTCTATATTTATTTTTTATCGTCTGAGGAATCCGTTTGTCGCGGCGGTTCCTCTCGGCGCCCCCGGCGGCATACCGTTTAAAACTTCGCAGGCCGGCGGTATTGTTAATCTTTTAAGAATCCTTGAAGTAATAGGAGTTTTTCTTCTTTTTATAAGCGCGGCAGGTCCTTCGATAAAAACAACCGAAACCGTTCTTCTAAACCGCGGCGCTGATATTATTTTTATTCTTGATGTCAGTCCAAGCATGGCGGCAGTTGATATGGACGGGCGAAACCGTTTTAACGCGGGCGTTTCGATGATCACGGATTTTGCGGACAGACGGCTTTCTGACAGCATCGGCCTTGTCGCGGTAGGCGAGGACGCTGTTCTTCTTCTGCCGCCGACTTCAGACAGGCAGGCTCTTGATCTCCGCCTTAAGCAGCTTCGTATCGGCGAACTCGGAGACGGAACGGCTCTTGGAATGGGGATTTCCGTCGCGACGTATCATCTTGATAAATCAGACGCCAAGCGCAAGATAGCGATTCTTATTACAGACGGCGAAAATAACGCGGGCGCGGTACATCCTGAAACAGCCGCGGGTTTTCTTCGCGAAACAGGAGTTTCGTTTTATGTTATCGCTGTCGGCTCATTGGGTGAGGTTCCAATAGACTATACCGATCCGTTTACTAAAATCCGCCGCTCCGGAATTTTTGATTCGCGTTACGACATCGAAAGTCTTCGCCGTTTAAGCGCGACAGGCGGCGGAACATTTATCTCCGCGCCTTCAGCGGATTCTCTCGCCGCCGCGTTCGCGCAGTTAGACGAAAATGAAATAACGATACAGCGATCCAGAATTGTAAGCCGCCTGTCATCTGTCGCTTTTCAATTCTTAACCGCCGCTGTTGTTTTGATTGTATCAGTCAAATTTATCAGGCGGCATATTCTGAGGGCGATGCTATGACATTTGATTATCCGTTCATGCTGTTTAGCTTTGTTATATTTATCCCGTTATTTTTTCTTGATATTTTAAACAGGAAAAAAAGAGCGAGACTGACAGATGATCTTGAAAAAAAATTATTTATCTCCATTGCGCTCTTTCGTCTGTTTTTTGCTTTTTCAATTGTCGCGCTATCCGGCCCAAGATGGGGAACAGGTTACGCTCCTGCGGAATACAAAAGAGGGCTTGATATTGTTTTCGCGATTGATGTCTCGCGCAGCATGGACATACATGACGCGCGAAGAGCTGATACTTTTCAAAGCCGTCTTGAACGCGGTCTTTCTATCGCAAGAGAAACCGCCGCGTCTGTTACAGGCGCTCGTTTCGCCGCCGCTGTCGGCCGCGGAAGAGGTTATCTGGCAATTCCGTTAACGTATGACAACGAAGCCGCGCTCGTATTCCTTGAATCAATTGATATATTTTCAATGACAGGGCGAAGCACAAATCTTGAATCGCTGGTTGAAGCTGCGGCCGGCGCTTTTCAAAGCACATCCCCCGCAAGCAGAGTAATCGTTCTCATTTCTGACGGCGAATCCCATTCAGGCATTTTAAGAAACGCGTTAAATCAATGCGCAAGTGACGGTATTATCGTGAGCGCTGTCGCGGTCGGCAGTGACGAAGGCAGGGAAATTCCTGAACAGGCAAATGTCCCTGATTCCCTTTCTGTAATGAGCCGCAGGGACGCATCTGTTATGAAAGGAGCCGCTGAAAGGACAGGAGGAATTTATATTGACGGCGATCGCGAAGACGCCGCTTTAACGTTATCATCACATCTTCTGTCGCTGTCTAAAGAAATGTCACCCGGAGAAAGCCGCTCAGAATCTAAGCAAAGGCGCACATTGTTTATTGTTCTTGCGTTAATCGCTTACGGAGCGTCAAAGTTTATTACGCGTCAATACAAGGGATTGAAACCGCCGCAAATAAATCAAAGTTCTCAGTTAAAGCGGAATGTGCGTGTTTCGCTTGCTTTAATTTTTGCGTCAATATTTTTATTTACTTCCTGCATAGACGGAAAACTGAACTTAATGGAAGCGAATTATTTACATTCGCAGGGCAGATACGATGAAGCGCTTCTTTCATATTTAAAAGCGGTTGATCATGAAGGCGCGGCTCCATACGCGGAATACGGACTTGGACTGACATTTTATTTAATGGATCAAAGCGAAGCCGCGTTAAACCGGTATAATGACTCGCAGAAAATTCTTGAAAATTTTTCCATGAACGAACACCGCGAGCTTCGTTACAGAAATCATTACAATACAGGCATTATATTCTTTGAAAAGGAAGATTTTCATTCCGCGGCTGCCTCGTTCAGGGAAGCGCTGAAGGCAGACCCCCAAAAAATTGAAGCAAAGCGGAATCTTGAATTAAGCCTGATGTCTATTACAATGCAATCAACAGCGCAAAAACCGGCGGAGAGCCGCCGGCAGCAAAGGGAAATTCTTTTTGATTATTTAAAAGAAGAAGAGCAGCAGCACTGGAAAAGCCGCGAATGGACTCCCGAAGATGAATACGCGGGACAGGATTATTGAATATGAAAAATTTATATAAAAATATTTTAATAATAACATTTTTTGTTTTTATTATGAATTTATTATCGGCGCGCGCGCTGAACGCGCAGGAAGAACCTGCTGTTAATTTTCCTCCGTTTAATGTTACTTTGAATATAAACTCACAAAATTTTACGCTCGGGGATTCTTTTACTCTAACCCTCATTATTGATTACCCTATACCTGATAATGTCGCTGTTTACGCGCCGCAGTATGATGATTTTCTTTCTCTTGACCGCCTTATAATATTTCCTCGTCTGGAAGAACCCAGGCAGCCGCAGACAACATTGCGATCGCAGATGCAGGCACAGCCGCAGGAACCGCCGCAGGTTCAAACAATAGCCGAATACAGGTTTATTACAACCCGCGTAGGACGCTTTACGCTTGAAGCTTTTACCGTTATCAGCCCGACAGGGACAAAGAATACTCATCCGGTCACTTTGGAAATTATCGCCCGAAATGTTCCTGTTACGCAGACTGTTACGCAAAATCTTGTATGGGAAGGCGCGCGGATTGTTTCCGGAAACGCGGTGTTGACGGCAGCGGCAGGTGATCGCGTAACGCTGACTCTGCGCTCAGGAAGCTGGAGATCGCTTCAGCCGCCGCCTGAGTTTTTCATGCCGCAGGTTCCGATGGGCGTAATTCTTACGCCGCTGCCTGTAACCGGGGAAGAAAGGGACAGCGGCGTCATCATCAAACTAAGGCTTATTCCGCTTGCACAGGGAGAAATTATTTTTCCCGCAAGAACGCTTACTCACGAAAATGTTCGCTTTGTGATACCCTTACTGCGTATTAATGTTAGTCCTTAGCGATCTTTTTTGCGAAAATTATCATAACATCGCCGAAACCAAAGGGTTTGGCTAAAATGTCGGCGGGTTTTTTCAACCACTTAGGAGCGAAACCTGCGGCGAGTCCCCCCCATGTTCGGCAGCCTTCAATCTTAAAGCCCGCGTTTTTCATCATTATTGAAAATGTGCGTTTTGAAAAAAGATAGAGATGATCAAATATCGCCGAACGCCAGCGGCTGCCGAACAGCATCGCCTGAAACCCGCTGATATTCGGAGTTGTAATAAAAACATATCCGTCATTTTTTAAGATGCGGTATGTTTCGGATAAAAACGCCTTTGGATTATTCAAGTGCTCAATCAAATGCGATGCCAGAATTACATCAAAACTTTCGCCGGGAAAATTGATTTCTTCCAGCGGAATATTACGGACATCAAGAGCGCGTTCTTTAACCGCGTAATCCGCGGACGGGGAAATTTCTACGCCCGTTACGCGCCATCCCTTTTCGCGTAACGAGACCAGAAGCGCTCCCGTTGCGCATCCGATATCAAGAATGGAAGGCTGATAATTTAGCCGCCTGTCTGCGTCATCTGGCGAAGAATTATTTTTTAAGCCGCTCTGTTCGTCCGTGCGTTGAAAAATATTTTTCTCAATTTTGGCAAAACCCGCGTCGTTAAGCGCAAGCTGCTGAAGCCGCAGAAAACCAGGTTCATTTGCAAGCTCGTAAGCAAGGTAATCTTTTCCGAAAACACTGCTGTAACGCGAAATTATTTCTTCTTTTAACGGCTGAGGATTTCTCTGCACAAGTCCGCATGAAACGCAGCGGACAAAAGAAAAACCTTCGCAGTTTAGCGCGGGTTTAAAAGTATTTTTACCGCATAAATTACATGGGAGCGTTTCGCTTTTTCCGGCGGAAACCGGCATTGACCATGTTTTCACTTAATTTACAATAAGGCGGCTGACCGTGCTGCGGGAGTTGCCGTTAATATCCTGAACAATTATTTCCAGCGTTACCTGTCCGCGCGTCAGAAAAACTTCGGCGGCTTCATACGCGGGAGAGTCGGCGTAGACCTGCTTTGCCGGGAAAAGTCCGTTACGGTAAACCATTAAAATGCCGTCTCTTGCGGATACTGTTTCAAAATTTAACGAGCCGACTTCCGCGCCGTTTATCGAGCATAAAATTCTCTGCGGCGCGTATTGCGTCGATGACGCGCCTTGAACGCTGCGTCCCGGCACGGTTGATGTTCCGCCTGCCGCATTGACAATAACAGTGTAACGGCCCTGAACCAAATTGTTAGACTGCACAATCTGCCCCTGCGCGTTTTTTAAACTGACAGAAAGTATCTGCGGTGGGCGGGTCTCAATCCTTGGAGTGATGATCAATTCGGGATTTATCCATCGACGTTCACGCCTGTCAAAAAGAGTAAAATAAAATCCGTTCTGCGCCGACCATCCTGAGTTTCCCGAAACAGCGATTGTCTGCTGCCTGAAAACCTGTCCGTCGCCTGAAAATTTTTGCGCGTCATCATAACGGCTGTAAATACTGATAAGCCCGTCTCCGTGATCAATTGCGGTCCATGCGCCAAACGGAGACGGAAGGCGTGAGGCTGAATCATTCTTCGCGCGTGAGAAAATTACTTCCCCGCTTTCAGCTGCAAGAATATCGGTTCCGCCTGTAAAGATCATGCCAAGAACAGGCTTGCCGCTGTCATTTGAGCCGAAATTGCGGAAAAGGACGCCGTCTTCCGATGGCCAGCCCATAGCGTCAAGCGTTTGTGAAACAGAACCTGAAATAATAATTATAGATAAAACCGCCGTTATTATTCGCGGCACTGGAAGCTTTGCAGAGAGCACTGGAAGCTTTGCTGTGAGGACGTTAAACTTCATTTTATTTTTCCTCCAGATTAAATGAAACCAGCGCGGAGCCTCCTCCCGCGACAAGAGTCGAACCTGTTCTGCCTAAAAACACATCACCGCTTTTAAACGGCGCTTTCATAAAAACCATATCCTGAGGAGAAGTTTTAAAAAGACCGAAAAATCTGTCAGGTGAAAATTTTATGCCGACCAGGTTCTTGCCTGTCTGCAAATAGGCGGAATAACCGGAAGATGCCGCCTGATTCGCGGATGTTGTAATAAGAAAAAGAATTCCCTGATCGCCTGATTCGTCCATCGCGGTAATTTCACCTTCAAGCGGGATATTAACCGCGCGTCTTGATTTTAAATTGTAACAGCCAAGCCCTCCGGTACGTTCATAAACAATGCTTTGATCGCCGTCAATAAATAAAACCCGCGCCGGCCGCCTGAAAGATTCTTCCATAAATTCATGGTAGATAACCCGGTAATCGCCTTCATTGCCTAAACGCTCAAATAATAAAAAACGCTGACGGTCTATGCCGCATATTACTCCGATTCTCGAACCGTCGCGTGAAATTGCGCAGCCAATAATGATTGAATAGCGGGAACCGTCCGGCGTAAAATAAAATATACGCTCGCCATTTGAATTAAAAACTTCCATTATGCCGTCAAGCGATCCTGCTACTACATAGCCTGACGCGGCATCGATGCATGTAAGAGGCGCTCCAAAATCATAGGACCATAAAATTTGTCCGCCGCCGCCGATTTCCGTCAATGAATTTTGATCGCTTCCAAGAATGAAGATCCTGTTATCAAGAAGAAGAGGATAACCGCCCGCGTTTTGAATTTGAATTTTATCGCCGCTATAAATATTATTAATTGTTATATTTACAGGTTCCGCTTCGTATTCAGTCCACATGTTCCGGCTAAGATAAATATCATTGGTTTTAATTCTGTTAATCGCAAACTGCCCGGATGAATCTATATAGCCGTAATTGGAGCCTAATATAAACGGCAAAAGTCCGTCTGATGATTCGCGGGAAGTTAAATCCTGAAGACTGTCTGCTTCTACTGAACTGATCCATCCTGACGCAAGAATCATTTCGCGCGGAACAGGCCTTGCCGCGATCATAAAATAAATAATGAAAATTATAAAAATTATTATTAACGTTATTCTTTTCTTTTTTTGCGCCACAACTCCCCCTATACAATATGCCGGATTACGGTCTTGCGCATTGCGTTATAGCCAAATATCAGATTATTATATAGAAAAATATTACGAGAGGCAAGGCATGATTGATAAAGAACAAATGGATAATTTATTTCTTGAAGCGAAGAAAATCGCGCAAATAGCGTACGCGCCTTATTCAAAATTCCATGTCGGGGCCGCGTTGTTATGCGAAGACGGAACGATAATCACAGGCGTCAATGTAGAGAACCGTTCCTTCGGATTGACCATCTGCGCGGAAAGAAACGCGATTTGCGCGGCAGCCGCAAAGGGACATCTGCGCTTTAAAGCGCTTGCGATCTCAACCCCTGATTCCGCGGAGCCTGTCGGCCCGTGCGGAGCCTGCCGTCAGGTTATGGGCGAATTTATGTCCGCCGATACTCCCGTGCGGTTCGCCGGCAGCGGACCAAAGCAAGTAAACACCACAGTCGGCGAGTTATTGCCTTATGATTCGCTTCATGAGTTAAGGAAATAATTAGAATCTGCTGGAATATATTGACATTTATTGTATTATTATACGATAATGGACATATGGCTGATGATGATATTCTTACCTTAGAAGAAGTTGCGAAATACCTAAGGGTATCCGAGCGGACGATTTATGATTGCGCTCAAAAAGGCGAAATCCCGGCAGGAAAAATCAGGACTGCATGGCGTTTCAAGAAATCTGAAATTGATAAATGGGTCAATGACAAGTTGACATCATCAAGTTTGCATCCGCAGATAACGCCGATTAATACCCAGTCTATTTTATCGATTCCGCGGATAATTTTTTTAAGCTGCCAGAACAAGAGAGACGCTCTTCTTACGCTGGCGGATAATATCGCGGCCGCGCCTCAGGTTAAAAACAGGCAGGAATTATCCGCAGAAATCTTAAAACGCGAAGAGCTTATGAGCACCGCAATCGGCCGCGGGATAGCGATACCACATGTGCGGCTTTCATCTGTTACCGATCTTGTCGTTTCCGTTGGAATCTGCCGCGCTGATATTATCGATTTTTCCCCGATGGATGATGAACCTGTAAGACTGATAATAATGATTGCCGCGTCACATAACCAGCACGCGTATTATCTGCAAACGCTTTCATGGTTCAGCGCGAAATTGAAAAACCGCGAATTGCGTGATAACCTGTTAAAAGCGCAGACTCCCGATGAAGCGTATAATTTGTTAACAATGATAAACGCGTAACGCTATTGTAGAAACGCCACGGCAAACCAATGATGCGGATCGCTTTGATCCTGATCAATTAAACCAATATCAATATTCGCGGTAGTTTCTGCTACAAGCCATTGAGTTCCGGCGGCGTTAAAACGCGCTCCGCTTCCGGTGATGTCGGCTAAACCCATTGAGTGGCTGTAATGATACGAAATCATTATAGCGGAGCGGATATCCGCGTAATGCAGAATTACCGCGAAAAGCATGGAACGGCTGTCGCAGTCTCCTCTGCCTTCTGTAATAGCAGTAACAAGATTTATAAAATCGCTTCCGTCTAAATTGCGTTCATATTTAAAACCCTGAACAAAAGTCAAAGCATTCTGCGCGTATGTTCTTTTATGCGCGTCGGTAAAAATTAAATTACCGCCTAAATAATTCGCTATTTTAAACGCGGCGTCGGAAATTCTGTCATAAGAATCACGGAAAATCGCGCGGTAAAAACGGGTGCTCGCGTCCTGCAAATACTGCGTACCCCAATAAGCCAAAAGAATTGAGTACTCACGATCGATAAAATCCTGCGCGGCTTCCGCGTCGTTTTCATATATCATGGCGCTAAGCCCCGGGATCGCAAGAGGAGTATTTCTTGCTTCTCCGCGCGGATAACTGAATTCCATTATTAAGCCGGGATAAAACATATCCGCGTATGTCGGGCTGATGGAGTCCAGCGCTGATATGTGAAAAAATTCCCAATTCTTTCTTGACGCAGGTCCGTATGCGAGCGCGAACAAAATTGGGCGTATGCTCGATTCCGGTTGAGGATCAAGTTCTACGGCAACCGCCCAACCGTCCATATCGCCAAAGGTTAATTTCATAAGAACAGCCTGCTTATCCCTGTATTGAAATGAAACAGAATCGCCGCGGTTTGAAAGCCGGGTGTTTACGTCATTTACTAATTCCTGCATTGAGTTAAAACGCCCGTTATAAACGACAAGATCAAACATAAACTGAAAAGGGCCGCTGAACGAAAAACGGTTTATTCCATCTCCTCCTGCTAATTCATAACCTTCGGGAGGATCGATAAAAAACCCCCATGTCGGCGAATACATTGATTCGGCAAAGGTAAAAACCGGAATGAAAACCAGTAATAAGAATAATTTTTTCATGTTAATATTATCGGAATGTATAATCTGGAAATTATCTATGAAGATGATTCTATATTGGTAATAAATAAACCCGCGGGGCTTGCCGTTCAAGGCGGAGAAGGCGTAAAAATCTCTGTTGATAAACTTGCTTCGCAGCTAAAGCAGCGTTCGCAAATGGTACCAGGTACCATTTCGGACACGGCGGCTGATACCGCTGCGGTCGTTACGCCGCTTTTGGTGCATAGGCTCGATAAAGATACTTCGGGCGTGCTTTTAATGGCAAAGGGGCGCGAAGAGGCGGCGCGTTTTTCACGTCTTTTAAGCGGCAGGGAAACATCGAAAAAATATATCGCGGTCTGCGCCGGAAGACCAAAAGATGACAAGGGCATTATCAAAGATGAACTTTTTATTCACGGCAATCCGAAGAAATCTGAAACAAGGTATAAGGTTTTAAAAAGCGATAATATCAATCTGAATTCTGATGAACTTTTTGAATATTCCATTTTGGAGCTTGAGCTTGAGACGGGGAGAATGCATCAAATTCGCCGCCACCTTGCGATGCATGGAAACCCGGTGCTCGGAGACGACAAATACGGTGATTTTAAATTAAATAAAAAACTGCGAAAAACCATGGGGCTGAAACACCTGCTGCTTCACGCATGGCAGTTAATAATTAACAGCGAATACCGGCTGGATGTTAAAGCGCCTTTACCGGAATATTTCCTTAAATACGAAGCCTTTGACAAATTGCGTTTTTTCTTTTAGTAAAATGAATTTAATTAATTTGAATAGTTGACTTTAATTGTTATTTTTTCCAAAATTATGTAAATGACAGAAGATATCCAACAAAATCCTGAAATTGCAGCGCAGCTTCCAGCGCTTCCAGCACAGCTTCCAGTGTCACGAGTCCAGCTTGATGGGATGAGTACAGATGAACTTGTAAAACTTGCAGACACCAACGGCATTGATATCCCTCCGGAGCTGGAAAGAATCTTTATCATTGAAGAAATACTGGAAGTAATCAACGCGGAAAATGATTATGCTCCGGGCTTGGAAGAAAATCCTGATTATTCTGAAACCGCACTGCTGCCAAAGCAATATAATATTTCTTTTATCGAAGTGATAATAAGGGATCCTCTCTGGGTTTTTGTGTTTTGGGAAGTTAAAGGGCATGACAGGGAAACGCATGAAAACGCGAAAGATTTTAAAGGCTATTTTCTAAGGGTTATCCGCCTTGACAGCGAAGGGAAGGAACGCAAACAGGAATCATTATCCGATGATAACGCCGAAGAAAATTCATTCACGGTATCGGTCAGCATAGAAGACAACGCAAGGTATATCGGGTTCGCGGGCCAGACTATAAGCGGAATAAATTCTCAAAAATCTGACTGCTATATTATCAAGCTTGGCGTTATCCGCGGCAATCAGGAAATATTATTGACATCGTCCGATCCGTTCAGCCTGCCGAAAGCAAGTGAAAATGAAATCATCGCGGATATGAGCAGGAACAATTTAATACGCCTTTCCGGGGTTCAGGATTTATCTATCACTAAAAATACGGATCGGCAGGCAAGGATCAAGAGGTAATAAAAAAATGGAATTCAACATTGCGCTTTCATTTGTTCTTGAAGCCCATTTGCCGTTTGTTAGAGAATACAGCAAGGAAGAAAATTTAACTCATTCAGGCGAAGAAAGCCGTTTCTTTGAATATATAAACGAAACTTTATTGCCGCTTCTTGATGTTTTAAACAGGCTTGAAAACAATCATATTCCGTTCCGGCTCGGTCTTTCAATTTCGCCGGTTCTTTGCCACATGCTGAATGACGAACTTCTTCAGAAAAAATTTCTATTATTTCTTGATAAGCAGATTGAATTCGGAAGGCATGAACTGGATCGCGCGTCTGACAGTAAAACAAATACTAATGAATTAAGAAAATTAGCTCAAATGTATTACGATCAGGCTGTTGACAGGAGAATCGTATACGCCGAAAAGTACGATAAAAATCTTCTTAAAGCTTTTGATTTTTACAGACGAAGGGGAAAACTTGAAATCCTCGGATGCTGCGCGACCAACGCCTTTTTGCCTTTTTTGAGCAATAATCCCGAATCATTGCAGGCGCAAATGGAAACTCCTGTTTCTGTTTACCGCCGTAATTTTGACAGCCCTCAGGGATTTTGGCTGCCGTGCCTTGGCTGGACTCCCGCGATGGAGCCGTACTTAAAGGCGTATAATTACAGTTATACTATTGTCGGCAGCCACGGTCTTTTACTCGGAAAGCCTGCGCCCGATAAAGGCTGTTTTTATCCCGTAAAAACACCTAACGGAACATTTGTCATCGCAAGGGATCTGTATGCGTTACACGATATGGAAAAAATTTGTTCCGATGATATGTACCGCAGCAATATCCGCGACGTTGGTTACGATCTTCCCCTGCAAGCGATAGATAATTTTCTCAGCGCGGAAGGCGGAAGGAGCAGCACAGGTTATAAATACTGGAACCGCCTGAATGATATTTACAATCCGCAGGCGGCAGGCGATAAAATACTCGCTTACGCGAAAGCTTTTCTGGATAAAACAATCGACCGTCTTAAAGAAGCGTCAAAACATATGAAAGAGACGCCAATCAGTCTGTTCGCGCAAACCTGCGATTATTTCGGCCGGTTCTGGCATGAAGGCATGCAATTTATCGAGGCGCTTTTCCGCATCGCGAGCGAATACAATAACATTAAATTTTTATGCCCAAGCGAATATATTTTTAAGCAGAATGTTCATGATTTTCAAATTGTTGAACCTGAATTTTCATCGGGCGGCGTTAACGGTTACGGCGAGACATGGCTTGATGTGTCAAATGACTGGATATACCGCCATCTTTTCCGCGCGATGGAACGGATGACGGAACTTGCCGAGCGTTTCCCTGACGATACCGGGCTTAAAGAAAGAGCGCTTAATCAAGCCGCCCGCGAAATTTTGCTCGCGCAGTCTTCTGACTGGCCCGCACTTTTGCACAGACAGGATTCAACGGAATTCGCGCGGGCAAGAGCTGAAAATTCACTCCGCAACTTTACAACCATTTACGAAGCGCTCGGCAGCAATTACATCAGCACCGAATGGCTTACAACTCTTGAAAAACGCCACAATATTTTCCCGAGTATTAACTACCGCGTCTTCCGCCGTAAAAAATAATGGTTATTAATGATAAAACGCTGATATGTTATATGAGAAACTACAGATCCAGTCTGTACAGCTCGTCAATGCGATCGGAGAGATCTTCGCGGCCTTGAAGCATGATAAGGTTATTTTTTGCGGGTTCGTATTTTGGATTAAGGCGCAGAACTTCTTCCCAGCACAGTCTTGCGTTAATAAAATCTCCGCGGGAATAAGCTTCCAGTCCCATCAGGTAAAGTTCATCAACCCTGTCAGCTAAATGCTTTCGGCCGCTGTCGCCAAGGTTAAGGCGCACGCCGATGCTGACCCTGTTTAAAGGCTGTAACTGGGTCAGCATATCCGCGGTATAGTTAATGTCAATCGCGATATTATTCAGGTTAAGCGCGCTTCCGATATTGACGCGGCTGCTTCCTGCTTTTAGCATAAAGCCGGCGCGCATCGATAAAAATTTTGTTATGTTAGCTGATATGCCGATAGATCCGTACGGTTTTTCTGAAAGGTAAATATCGGCAAAATTAACGGGCACGGTAAAATCGACCGCAATGGTGAGAGGGCGAAATGGTTTATAAGAGATTGCAATGCTTGCCGCCGTTGGCAAAGGCTCGCCAAGAACCGGAGGGCCGAGATTTCGTATAACAAGCGCCGCGGATGTGTTTTTTTCCCTTGCGGCAAAGCCTTTTAAAAAATCAAACCGCGTAAGCAAGCCAATGTCAGCCATTGCCATTACTGCGGATTGTGACATGCCTGAGCCGTTTATAATATTGCCGTTATCATCGGAATAGTCGGGCATAATGCGAAAAGCGCCTTTTAGGCTTATTCCAAACGATAATCCGCTAAAGTGATAGCTTGATAAAAAATTATAAGAGGCGTTCAGAATTGCTACCCCTTCGGAATAATAGCCGCCGGAAACCCTCTCGCCGTAAATGTTATACTCGGTAAAGGGCAAATAGAGCCATTTTCCTCCCGTCGCGATGCCGAAATCGCCGAATCTTTTTGTAAAAGAGATAGATTCAATCTTTGAGTCAGCTATCCAATTATTATGAAAAAACGCGAGTTCCGAGTCTGAAAGCATCGATGATCCGGCAGGGTTAAACTCTATAAATGAAGCGTCATCCGAAACCGCCGCGAAAGCGCCTGACATGCCTTCGGAACGGCCGCCCATCGGTATATTTAATATTGGAAAGGTCGTAAGACCGGCATTATTATCAATCCCGTAGATTGAAGAAAGATAATCCGCTAAGTTTCCGTATGTATCGTTAAAATCCGCAGAATTCGCGGGAATGAGGGGAAAAAAAATAAGGCTTACGGTCAGAAAAGCCGCTATTTTGAGGCGATTCATACAATTACAATATATATCGGAATAATAAAAAAAAACAGTATACCGGGTCAATGGATTATCGTAAAGATACGATAATATAGTATAGTAGTAGCGATGAAAAAATACGCCTTCCAACCGGCTATTTTTTACTTTCTCACAGCTTTATTACTGTTTTCCGCCAATCCTATATTTGGCAGCAGTAGATGGGATAGAGATCTGGCCAGAGCTGATCAATTGATTAATAATCTGCAATATGACGAAGCGATACAGATTCTGACCGAAGTCGCAAGGAGCAATCCAAATCATTTTGACAGGGTACAGCAGCGCTTCCACAAGATTTATCAGATACAGGATGAATTTAACCGTGTCGCAAATGAATTAATCGAAACCATTGTATTTGACCCTGAAAACAGCGAAAAAATCCTTGCTCTTTCAAGCCATCTTTATACTCTTGAACACGGCGAAAGTCCTATTATGTTAAATTTTGTCACAAAGACAAGGGAGCTTGCGCAATTTAATGTTAACAGAAGTCAGCTTCGCGATCTTATGGATAAAGGCAGAGCGCTTTTAGACAACGGCGATAGTTACGCGGCGATGATCGTTTATTCGGAAGGCCTGGGTTTTATGCGCAATGAATTTTTTGACAGCGGTTTAAGCACGGGCATTTATAATGATATACGGCGCGAGACCGCGAATATAAATTCAATGATCGCTTCTTTCAGACAGACAGGCGAACCTTTGATTACTTACTCATCAGAGTTAATCGCCGCGTTAAACGCAAACGATTTGATCAAAGCCTCTGAAATAACAGAAATGCTGATACCCGCGATGAATTCATTTATTGAATTAAAGAAAACTCTGTATGCGTCTGTAAATGTTTTTGACCGCGTATTAGCCGGAATAAAAGAAACTAATCCCGATATGGGCGACCGGAACCATCTTGTTTTTGTGTCTATGCTGATCCACGGACGCGAAGACGAATCAATACAGGAAGGAATGTTAGGCGCGTTTGATATTCTCTGGGATAATTCAGTTAAGAACATTACGAACGCCGTAACAAAAATAATTGAAGGATCAAAAAATAATTCTATAAGAGCGTTTGATTCCGAAAATTATTCCGCGATAGCGTCATATCAGAAGGATATGAAAAGCTATAGTGATATTAATATGCTCTATCTTGATAAAAACCGCGAACTTTTCGCCGGCGGAAATCCGCAGACGGTTACGTTATACGAAAAAAATGTTCTGAGCGCGGACATCGGGCTTTTTATTGAATTGTCCGCGCTGAATGAGGCGAATAATATGCTTGCGCAGGCGGCGCAGACCGGCCTTCGCAGGGAAATAAATAATTCAATCATCAGGCGGCAGGAAGGAAACGTAACTATCGCGGAAGCTTACAGAAACGAACAGCAGATAAGGGAAAATATTTACGCCCTTCAGCGGGAAATTGAAACAATAGCGTCTAACGGCAGGCGGTTAAACGCTGAGATGAATGAGTATTACAGCGTTGCGCACATTACACAAGCGCTTAACTCAATCGAAAAAATGAACGGGATATTCCTTGCGGAAATGCGCCGGTCCGCTGTGAGATATTACACTATTGCGTATAACGATCTTGAAATCATCCTTGCGGCAAGAAGGGATCAACTGCGAAGAAGCAGAAACTATCTTGACGGAATCACCCAGGCGTATGAAGACGGTACAATCGCGGTATACCGCTATCCGTCCGAAGCATTTGCGGAATTATCGTCAATGAACGCCGCCGCCGCGGCTGATATTCAAAACGCGAATGTTGTTGTTACTCAATACGGAAGCGAGCCTGCGGAAATCGCGTCCGCCGCGGAAGTATCAAATATATTTACAAGGTATCAGGCGGCGTTAAATGAACTGACCGCAATCCGCGCGCAGGGACTTCCTCTCGCGGATACGGCGCGAAGCCGCGCGGCGCAGGCCGAGACTTACATGCAGGAAGGGGAGCGCATCTTCAGGGAAGCTCAGCTCGCGTATCAAAGACGGGACTATGAGACTGCGTGGGACAGACTTGAACGGGCGTCAGTGCGGTTAAACGATTCTCTTGATATACAGGCATCGGCCGCGCTTAGAGATATGCGCGATACCCAGCTTGTCGGTCTTGGCATATCAATCGCCGAAGCGCAGAACGCGATGATAATCGCGGAAGTACGCGCCCTTGTAGACAGCGCGCGCAATTCATACTTTAACGGAAATTTCCAGCTTGCCGAAGACAGCCTTTTAAGGGCAAGAAACAGATGGCGCGTAACAAACCCGTCGGGTGAAAACGATGAGGTTGTGTACTGGCTTGGCATTGTGCGCACCGCGCTATCTGCGTCAACGGGAAGAGTAATCTCTCCGACAGCGCCGCTGTATTCCGAAATGAGCCAGCTTTTAAGCCAGGCGCAGAGAAACTACGAAGACGGAGTGCGCTATGTTAACGCCGGTCAGAGGACTTTGGGCTTAACAAAATTTGACGAAGCGCGGCTGCTTACGATGGAAGTAAAGCTGATCTATCCTGTTAATCAGGAAGCGGGCCTTTTGGATCTGCGTATCGAGCAGTTTATTGATCCTGTCGCTTTTAATACATCATTCGCGCAGCGTCTTCAGGCGGCAGTTGCGGGAACAAGAAACCGCTCGCTTGAAGCCTTTGCTGACCTTCAGAACCTTGCGGAAATAAACCCAAGGTATCCGAATATAAGAGCTATTATTACTCAGGCGGAAATTGATATGGGATTCCGTCCGCCGCCGCCGAATCCCGCGAACCTTGCGCGTTCAAGGGAATTAACAGCATCGGCGAGCCGGATTGTCGATTTAAGCCTGACAGCGCAGTATGAAGTCGCGCTTAGGCAGTTAAACGAAGCAATCACTCTTAATCCCGATAACGCGGAAGCGGGGCGCGTCAGAGACAGGCTTTTAAGCAGAATGAGTGTTCCGGGTACCATCGTTCTGACAAGCGAAGACGAAGAAAATTATCAGCGTGCGTTACGCGAATTAAACGCGGGCAATAACCTTGTCGCTTTCGCGCTTGTTGAAAGGCTGATGCTGAATCCTAGAAACCGCAATGTTCAGAAAGTAATTGAACTTCATCAGAGGATACAATCAATATTATGACGCGAATTTACAAACTGTTATTGCGCATATGTATTTTTTCCGCGTTTATTTTTTTAGCTGTCTTTAATATTCAAGCTGCGGATTTTTACTGGGAAGAAGCGCAAATTTTTTCGGCGCGGCAGGGAACATTTCCGTTAAGCGCACATTCAAACAGTTTTTCCGTTATAGCGTGGCAGGAAGCGGTTTCAAACGCCTCAGGCGGCGGCGTTATCAATATCAATCTGGCTGTAAAAGAAGACGGCGGCAACTGGGAAAACAGGGGAAGAATCGGCGGCTCTTATAATTACCTTGGAGCAGAGCCGTCAATCATCAGCATGGTAATTGACGCTCGCGGGAGAATTATTATTGCCGCCGCTGCCGGCAACGCTAACACTGAAATATTAATTTCTGAAGACAGAGGCCGCGCCTTTACAAGAAGTCTTGTTAACCTTGGCGCGGAAAATTCTGTCGCACCCCGCATCTATGTGCGCGCGGACGGAGGCTATCTTCTTTTTGTTACAAGAGGCCGCGCCCAGTCAATGACAATTTATTATTCCCGCTCCGATGACGGATTAACGTGGTCTTCTTTTGAGCCGTTTGTAACAGACAGCAGTTTAACGCTTAACTTTCTTCCCACGCACGCAAGCATAGGGCAGAGAGATTTCGTCTTTTTTCAATCTCTTATTGCGGACATCGAAACAATGTCCGCGTTTCAGCTTTTTTACGCGACAAGCGATGACGGCGGCAGAACATGGACAGACGCGAGAAGGTTTACATCATTTAACGATCCTGTAATATACACGCAGTCATCGCCGAATAATTTTGATAATCAGCGCCCGCATTTAATCAGGCATGAAAATAATTTATTTTTAGTCTGGGAAAGGCGTTACGCGAATCAATCTCCGCATATTTACTGCGCTTCGGTTAATTCAAACGGAAATGTAACCGGACATATTGAAAGAGTAAACAGCGATGATGTTTACTGCCAGAATCCAATCAGTTTTATTCATGACGGCGCGCCCTCCGTTGTCTGGTTTGATAACCGCGGCGGAAACAATAAAATCATTCTTGCCCAGCGAAGGGATATAACATGGACTAATTATCAGCTTTCAGGCGCCGGGTTTGAAGCCGCTTTCGCAAGGCCTGTAGTAACTTCAGACGGCGCGTATATTTTCTATCAGGCGACAACGCGGAACACAGACCGCATTTATATGCTCGCTCCCGATTTATCGGTTGTAAGCCCGAGGATTACAACGCTGAACTTTACTCCGTCGCAGGCGGGCAGAACGGAAATACCGCGCGTGACATGGAACATCCCCGCGGATACATCCGGCATCTACGGATTTTCTTGGACATGGGATCAAAACGCGAACGTCACGCCGCCTGCCGAAGTGATGATCTACAATACGGGAAATACGGCGAACCTTAACCTTACGTTAAGCGCGTATGAAGAAGGCCCGTGGTATTTCAGCGTCATAGCGCAGGATTTCGCGGGAAACTGGTCGCAGCCTTCAAGAGTTATGTATTACAAAAAATCCACGCCGCCTCCGCAGGTTTCTATAATTGAACCGGCTTTGGACGCGCAGGGATTTTTAACTTCTAATACTTTCAATATGATGTGGGAGCCTTCTTCCGATCCTTATGTGTCAGGTTATACATGGAATCTTCAGTTTTTGGGAACATCCTCGTCAGACATGGCGTTATCTGAAAACGGCCGTATCAGCGGAATCGGAAATGTTTTTTTAAACGCGCCGCCTTCAAGCGTTATGGGAAGAAACACATCGGTAAATTATAATAATCAGGATGACGGCATATGGGCTTTTTCAATTTCGGCGATTGATCAGGCAGGCAACATCGGGACGCAGTCAAATATATTTTTCAGATTAAATAAATTTATTCCGTATACAAGTGTCAGTTATGTTGACGCAAGACAGAACGCGCAGGGAATTCTTTCGCTGCGGCTGTCAGGCCGCGGTTTCTCCACAAACGGTGAAATAACGCAGATAGTTATTCAGCGCGAAGGATACCCCGATCAGGTCACGGAATTTTTTGACATTGTTTCTGACAGGGAAATCAGCGGAATAGAATTCGATAATATTGAAGAAGGCGAGTACCGTCTCAGGCTGCTGCACTCTGCAAGGGGATGGTACACGGCGCCTTCTGTAATTTCAACCATCAGAACAGGAACAGTTAAATTCGGCGATTATTCAAAAGAATGGCGGCCTTCATGGTTAATTCAAGACCGCGGATTGCTGACGATTAATCCCGTCTGGGCGCTTGCCGCGCTGTTAATACTTTTCTGCATACTTGGATCAATCGCGATTATTAGGGGAATAGCCGGAGTTATTGCAGAAGGCGCGTTAATACAAAAAGAAGCGCAGGCGATCATAACAGGAGATTTTATGCCAAGGGAAAAGAAACAAAAAGTCGTACAAATACAACTAAGAGGAATAGGGCTGCGGTTTAAGCTTGCTTCCTTTACTATCGGGCTTATGCTCCTTGTTGTAATAATGATTTCTACGCCAATGTATATGCTAATGACCAATAGTCAGCAAAGAACGCTGCTGGAAAGTTTATGGGATCGTTCAAGGGTTCTTCTTGAGGGAATCGCGTCAAGCGCGAGTTCTTATTTGGCAAGCGCTGTTCAGTCAATGGGAGAAAGAGGCGTGCTGGAGTTGATGTTCCTTCCTTCTCAATCTGCGTCAATCCCCGAAGCGAAATACATAACAATTACCGGGTACGGGCTTGGATCAATTTATACCGATCATGTCTGGGCTACAAATGATCCTGATATTGAATCAAAGATTGATACTACGGAGTTGCGGACAGGCGTATCGCGCATTAATGACGCTCTCAGCGAAATTCAGGATGAGATAAACGAAAATTACAATAGTCAGGCGAAGGATCTTGCAGGCGATCTTGGAAGGAGCATCAGGGAACTTTACGACCGCGGACTTGCGCTTGCGCTGCGCACCGATGCCGAAGGAGAGCGGCTGCGCGATGATATTCAGGTAACAATAACATCGCAGGAATTAAAACTTAATGAAATACTTTCAAAAATTTCCGGGGAAATCGGTTCTTTTCCGCAGTTCTCAAAAGAAAGAATTAATGCCGATGAAAGCTTGAATTATATTTTTTATAAGCCGATTATGTACCGTCAGAGCGCCGATGATAATTTCTTCCGTGGTTTAATCAGGCTGGAAGTTTCTCTTGAATCAATTATTGAATCAATCGCCAGCGAGCAAAGAACGCTCTTAATTACAATCGCAATTGTCGCGTTAGTTGTAATGCTTATAGGAATAATCGGCGCGTTTACATTCGCGGTTGTTATAATCAGGCCGATTAGAAGGCTTGTAAGGCACATTGAAAGAATCCGCGACACCGAAGACAAAGCAAAACTTGCCGGCGTCGACATAACAATCAAAACAAAGGATGAAATCGCGATACTCGGCAATACAATCAATGATATGACGCACGGGCTTGTTAAAGCCGCGATTGCGGCATCGGATCTTTCAATCGGCAAGGAAATACAGAAAAAATTTATTCCGCTTGATGTTGATAACGAGGGAAACAAACAATCAAGCGGCCTAAAGCAGACGGCAAATCTTAATTTCTTCGGATATTACGAAGGCGCAAAAGGCGTATCGGGAGACTATTTTGATTACAAGGATCTTGACGGCCGCTATTACGCGATTATCAAATGCGACGTCGCGGGCAAAGGAATTCCCGCCGCGCTTATAATGATTCAGGTAGCGACAATGTTCCTCGGTCACTTTAGGCGGTGGAAGCCGACGGAAAAAGGTTTTCATATTGAAGATCTTGTTTATCAAATTAATGACTTTATCGAAGCCTTAGGTTTTAAAGGTCGCTTTGCCGCCTTTACACTCTGCCTTTATGATTCAGTTACAGGGGTTGTCCGTTTCTGCAACGCCGGCGATAATATCATCCATTTTTATGACGCGTCGGAAAACAAGGTAAAGATAATCACTCTTCCGCAGACGCCCGCTACCGGAGTGCTTCCCAATTTCATGATACAAACTTCGGGCGGATACAATGTTCAAACGGTTCAGCTTGATAAGGGCGACATACTTTTCCTTTACACTGACGGTATTGAAGAAGCGAAGCGGAGATTCCGCGATCACAATTTTAAGGAAATAATCTGCAAAGAAGGCCCCGTCGATACAGAACATGAAAATCACCTTTGCGGACAGGCGGACGAGGAAATGACACCTGAGCGCGTAGAAGGAATTATTAACGCCGTAATGGCGCGTGAAATTTATACCCTCCATAAATTCCATAACCCGGAAGACACGCACACAGACGGATCAAGCGATTTACAGTTTGATTTTTCAACCTGCGAAGGCGGCAATGTTGAAGATGTAATAATGGCAATGGTATCGGTAGAAAAGATGTTCAGAATT
>Ga0209755_10002255_pt1 | contig 26880 bp, 20 predicted proteins | sample TergutCo191P1_FD_187301 | JGI IMG/M metagenome (GOLD analysis project Ga0209755, IMG submission 187301) | Cornitermes sp. P1 segment gut microbial communities from Petit-Saut dam, French Guiana - Co191P1 (SPAdes) (version 2) | ecosystem: Host-associated > Arthropoda: Insects > Digestive system...
TAGTATCAATCCCGCAAGTAACGCGAAACCGCTAACCAAATATAACCCTAACCTTTTCCTTTGTTTTAAAACCAAGCAATACTCCCAAGGTAGTATATTTCTTTCATGCGAATTTATCAAACAATTTGAGTGTATTTTTAGATTAATTCTTTAAATTCTTTGCTTACATGTGGGCTGTTTTTCAAGATGTGCTTCAAGTAATCAAAGTCCATTTGCGTGTGCAGGCGAACACCTTGCGCCGCGCAAAGTCCGACACAGTCTTCTTCGGGGCGCTTTACAAATGCAAAGGCGTCTTCCACAACCACCGATTCCCCGCCAAGTTCGCGCGCGGTTTTGACTTGTTCCAAAACCGAACCCGCCGAGGTCACAACGTCCTCGACCATACCAATACGGCAGGGTCTTTCGGGCGTCGCCAATTTCGTTTTGATACCGCCAACCGCTTGGTCGTGGGTGGCTTTAACTTCGGGGCGCAAAATAAAATGCGGACGTTTCAAGATACGTGCCGCAGGGATGCCCGCACCAAGCGCGCCAAACGGAGTGATGCCAATCTTGTCCATTTTGACGCCGAGTTGTTTTTCGGTGTCCAAAATTTGTTTCGCATAAAGATGTGCCATCCAATCGACAACTTCTTGATCTTGTTCTTCCAATCCGCACACGTCGCGCAAATTGCAAAATATACGCGTCATGTCGTTTTCAACAATCACACGGTCTTTAAGCGCCTCGCGAATCCATACAACTTGTTCTTCTTTATCGGTTGGCAATTTCCCAAATTTTTGTTCAATTTTATTGCGACCCTTTTTCAAAAGGAACGTGCTTTCAAGTTCGGGCTCTTGGTTAAGTTTAATAAATCGACCGGGGTCGGCGGCAATAAGGCGGTTGACAACGGCAGTTTTCATGTTGTCGGATTCTTGGTATTTCGCAACTTCTTCGTTAATCTTGTCGCGCCACATTTCTGCGGTTTCGGCAATGCCCATGACGCGTTTGCCACCTTTACCGTCGTCAACGGTGCGATATTCTTCTTTTGTGAAAGCCGACGAAATTGGGTACACAGTGTTCATGTCCGCCATGGGTACGCCGCCTTGTTTTCCAAGACCTGGCGCCAACACAGGCATATGTTGCAACCCGTATTCCGTTTCGACCATGCGGATGTGTTTCAAAGAATCTTCCTTGGTCGCGCCAACGACCAAACCAATGCGACCATTGCCGTATTGATGCGCGTCAAGTGCGACCTGCGCGGCAATTTTTATACCGTTTGCGGTAAGTTCTTGCAATGTTGCGGTTTTTGGCGACATCGCCGCCATAATGTACGCGCACATATCTGGATTCACATCAAGGAAAGGTTGAACACCCTCGCGCCCCGAATAAGAATGCAACGTAACAATGTCCGGATTGAAATTCTTGACGTCGGCAACGGACATCGCTTTTTGTGTGTCCATGATGTCTCCGCGCTTTGCGTCCATAATGGTCACAAGACCTTTACTGCGTGCATACGCCATAAGTTTTGCCATAACACCGCGCGTTTGTTCGCTGTGTTCATAAAACGCAAGGTTTGGCTTGATACCGATGATGAAAGGCAATGCCTCGTCAATCATGTTTTTATAGTACTCGTAAACATCAATCCCTTGCTTTGCAAGTTCTTCAAGTTCGACAGCCGTTGGGTCAAGTCCAAGGACCAATCGCGAGTTTTTGTCCTCGATGCCTTTGTCGATTTTTTGAAATCCGTTCATTATAATTCTCCTTTACCCCAATTGTAACAAGTTTACAACAGGTCAGTAAAAATGTAAATACCTAATTTGAAGTTTTTGGTTTTCGTGTTGTAGGTTTCTTTGATTCGGCTTCAACCTCGAGTGCGGGATTCTGCGTCGTTGTGTGTGGCTTGCGTGCGGAATTTTGTGATTCGGGTTCCGGTTCGATGTTTGCGTTTTCTTTTCGTTTCTTCAAGTGAATGAAGACGCCCACGCCAATCGCAATTGCAACCAATACTCCACCGACAACACCCAACACAACACCGATGTTGTTGCCACTGTCATTACCACCGCCGTTACCGTTGTTGTTATCCCAAGTCGTAGGTAATCTCCAACCTGCGTACAATGTGGTGTCACCAAATGGTACCGTGTTTTCTGTGTATCGCATCACCAGCCCCTCATCGATAAACCAGCCGGTGAAAATGTAGCCGTCTTTTTCCGGTGTTTCCAAGAAGAACGTTGTGCCGAATCCGCCGGTGTACGATTGGATTTCAGAGCCTCCTTTAGAGTCAAATGTGACCGTGAAAAGCATTGGAGCAAAGCGGGCATATACCGAGACGTTGCCGACAAGGATGTATGGGAATTCGAACTCGGTTTCCGAGATGTTGGATATGTACCAACCGACGAAGTTGTGACCGAACAAACTTGGATCTTCGGGGCGCACGATTACGCTTTCAAAGGATTCCGTGGTATGGTCTTCACGTTGCCAATATCCGCCGTTCAATACAAATGTAATTGTATATGGGTTAATTCTCCATTGGGCGTATAGTGGCAAATCTCCGCCATTTTGTTTCATAGGCATGGTGACCGGAATTGTGTTTGAATATACTACCGATTGTGTGCCCGGTGTGGTGGACCAACCGATAAATGTCCAACCTGTGCGCGTGAACATGTTGGGTGCAAGGTTGCTTTGTACGTCATATACGTGGTTGCTGTCGTCCATGTCACCTTCACCACCGTTCGCGTTGTAGATTACCGTCAAGACTTGCGCGTTCCATTTCGCGAAAAGTATTGCGCCACCTTCCGGCATTGTGGATGGGATAGTATATGGGTTGGACCAGACTCCGTTGTCAGTGTACCAACCGTCGAAAACAAAACCTGTTCTTGTTGGATTTGCAGGTGTTGTAATTGGGGTGCCGAAGTCTCCGACGATTTGTGGGACTGCGGTGCCTTGGTTAGAATTGAATACGATTGCAAAGTTGCCGACTTGCCATTTTGCAAAAATAGTGATGTCGTTTGCAGGGATACGGTCGAACACGAACTTGTTAAGGAAGGTGCCGTCGTCGGTGTACCAATCTTCAAAAATGTGACCGGTTTTGATTGGGTTGGTTGGGCGTCGGGTGGATATGTCGGTATAGTAGTCCTCGTATATGTCCGCGATTGTTCCGTTGCCGCCGTTAAGGTTGAAGGTAATGCGGTACTTGTTGATTTCATATGTTGCCGTTACCGTGAAAGTTGCGCCGTTTGCGGGAGGTGTTGCTTGGTGGATGCCAATTGTCAAGATTGGGTCTTCAAGGTCGGATATTGACAAGCCCGTTGTGTGGTTGATTGTCCAATGCGTGAAACTGTGCCCCGTTGGAGGTGTTGCGGTAAACGTACGCGGTGCGTCGGAGTACTTGATAACTTCCCCGTTGATTGTGTAACTGTGTTCGGACCAAATTGCGTACAATGGCAAGGTTGTCGTGGTTAATTTCATTGTGTCTGGGATTGCATAGTTATTGATATAGGTGGTGCCTGTGCCGTCGGATGCCGTGTTCCAATTAAGAAACGTGTAACCGATGCGGGCAAAGCCATTGGCGGTAAGATTGCTTGCGATACCATATGTGTGGATGGAGTTTTCCATATCACCTGTGCCGTTGTTTGCATTGTAAGTGACGGTAAGTGTGTTTGCGATCCATGAAGCCCAAATTGAAAGATTGGATGCGTGGGTGCCTGTTGAGATTTCCGTAATTGGGTCGCCGGCAAGGGAACCCGATTTCCAACCCGTGAAAGTATATCCTGTGCGTTGGGTTGGATTGGTTAATGTGATTGCCGTGATGTTTTCGCTTAATATGCGGGTTGGATTTGTTGTGTCTGCGTCGAACAGGTTGTTATATGTCACCGTTCTTCCCGTGTAGGTAACCGTTTGTGATAAACCTGCATTGAAATCCGCACCTTCTTTGTATCGACGGTAGAACGTATGTTGGGAATTCGACGACACCGTGAGACTAGATGTCAAGGTATCAAACCATGTGCTTCCGTTAAGGCTGTATTCCAAAGTTAATGCGATGCCGGCTTGTGTTGTGTTGGTTGCCGACCCGACAAATGTCACCGTGCCTTGTGTCGCAAATGTGTCACCCAATGTCGCCGTGAAAGCGCCGGTGGGGGCGGCAGGAACAACCATAAGTTTGAAATCGCGGGACATCGTCAATGTGTTGTTGCCTGTTACGGTTACCGTGAAATCGTATGTGCCAATTGCGGTTGTGTTGGCAATTGAAATCAAACCGCTGTTGTCGATTGTGACTCCCGCAATAGTTGGTGCAATTGCGTATGTCGAAATCGTGCCCGCCGTGCCCGAACCTGCGGGGATGCTTGCGGTTGCCAATTGCCTTGTGGTTGCGGTGTTGTAGGTCGCAGTGTCAAGAACCGTACGCGTGGTTGGATAATTCCAATCTATCGCGTTCGCCGTCCATTGCGCAAACAAAGGCAAAGGCAACTCTCCCCCATTTTGCTTCATGGTGTTGGTCACTGCGGCTGTGTTCGAGTACGCAGTACCCGTGCCTGCGGCGTTGGTGTTCCAACCGCTGAACGTGTAACCTGCGCGTGTGAAAGTATTTGAAGAAAGATTGTTCGCGGTGTTGTATACGTGCGAACTGTTACCCATGGTTCCGGTACCGCCGTTTGCATTGTAGGTGACGGTCAATACTTTGGGCTCTGTGTTCGCGACCAAAGTGCCCGCCGCAGGTGAAGATTGGTTAATACCAACCCAAATCGTGGTCGCCGTAGATTGGTTGGCTACACCTGAACCGTTTGTATAGGTTCCGTTTTGTGTGGTGCTGAAACGCAGGCTTGTAGGTATCGTCCAACCGTTAAAGGTATAACCTGTGGCAGGTGATATTGTGTATTGGCGGGTCGCGGTAAATGCCGTCGATGTTGCACCGGTCGCACCCGATGTCAAAGTCGCGTGACCCGATGTCAAGGTAACAGAAATGTTATAATTGTTTTCCGTGATGTTTGGCGTCAATGTAAAGTTGTTTGCCGCGATGTTTGCCGAGCCAACCGTAACCGTCCAAGTCCATGTTGGAGACGAACCCGTGCGGTCGCCGATTGTGGCGCTTCCGTGGGTTCCTGTCAATACCAAGGTCGGACCCGAACTTGTATAGCCGGTGCTTGATGTAAAAGAAATGTTATATGTTTGACCAATAGTCCTTGAAGTTTGGGTTTGCGACAATGTATAGCCTGTTCCGTTCGCAGGACGCCCTACTGTATATGGTATTGCTTCCCATTGGGCGAACAATGTCAATGTTGCGTTGTTTGTGCCTGTACCGTCCGTGACGCCATTGGCAACAGTTAATGTTGTGCCCGACGAACCGATTGTCCAAGCATTTGTTCCGTCGGCGCTACGTGCCCAGCCCTTGAAGTTGTAACCTGCGCGTGTAGGTTCGGTTGGGTCGGTGGTAATGCGACCGTCATATGTATAATCTTGGGTGCGTGTGGTTGCACCGCTGAACAAACCATTGTTGCCATTATAAGTAACGCGAACCGTGCGCGCCGTCCAAAATGGATAAATCGTTTTTGCGGCGGTGAAGTTCGGCAATGTTGTGATGCTTGTGCCCGTGCCTGCGGCAGTTTCCGTCCAAGCCGTTTGGCGATAACCAACACGGGTAAAGCGATAATCCGTGCTTAATGTCAATGTGCTTGATGTATGGTTGTGCGACGCAGTGAATTGCGTGCCACCACTGCTGTTTGTGCCACCGTTATATGTCAATGTATAACTGTTAATTGTGGCGTTGCCAATTGTGATGCTTGTTATGTTGCCCGTGATATTTGGAATTGTATAAGTAATGTTGTTGCCCGTCTTGGATGTAGTGATTGTGCCCGAAACGCCCGTCGGCGCCACCGTCACCGTTGGGTTTGCAGAGTTCGTATAACCCGTCTGCAATTGAATTGTGAAAGAGTAACTTCCGCCATGTGTAACCGTAGTGGTACCCGTAGAAGGCAAAGAAGCCCCGTCACTTGTGGTTACCGCGGAAACGGTGTAAGTTGTTTCGGATTCCGCGAACACACCATCAGGTGTAATATTCGCGCGCATTGGTGTGCCCGTAAAGCCAACAAATAATAAAACAAGACCCGCAAATAATGCGAATCCGCCGACAAAAAACAACGTCATCTTTTGTTTAAACACTAGCACATATGTAGTATATCCATTTTACGCGATAATACCAAACGATTTTCGATTATTTTTTAGATTGGCAACCAAACTCTACTTGACGGCGCGCCATGTTGACGCCGATACAAATCACGTCGATTTTGTCGCCCATTTTAAAGGTTTTAACTTTTGACGACAAGGTCGCGGTTCGTTCATTATAAGTGTAAAACTCGCGCGGGTTGTCTTTGGGCATATTTTCAATACGTACCAAGCCCTCCACAGTATTTGGCAAATACACAAAGACGCCAAAGTCCATGATTCCGCTTATGGTTCCCGCAAATTTTTCACCGATGTGGTCGTTCATGTACTCGGCGCGCTTCAAGTCGTCAATCGCGCGTTCGACTTCGGTCGCGACCAATTCGGTCTTGGTGGATTGCACCGACGCCGCCACAACATAGGACCCAAGTTCCGCCAATTTGTGGCTTGACAATTTGCGGTTCAACATCAATTTGATAATGCGGTGAATTATAAGGTCGGGCAAACGCCTAATCGGCGACGTAAAGTGGCAATAATGTTTCGACCCAAGCCCAAAATGCCCCAAGCAATCGTGGTTGTATTTGGCTTTTTGCATGCTTCGTAAAAGAAGCGCAGATATAATTGGCTTCAAATCTTCATCCAAACTGTTGACAAGTTTTTGGTAATCATGCCCGCTTGGACGTTCTGCCCTGATACTGTGTTGCACGCCAAAAGGTCGCAACATGTCCACCAACTTTGCGACCTTCATCGGGTCGGGCTTTTCGTGAATTCGATAAACAAACGGTAAACTGTGTTCAAGTGCGAACTCTGCAACGGTTTCGTTACATTGCACCATAAAGGTTTCAATAATTCGGTGCGCCAACAAATGCGGATACGCAATAACGTCCGCGATTTTTTGCGTCACGGGGTCAAGTATGATTTTGGGCTCTGGCATGTTAAGCACAACTTCCCCGCGCTTGCAACGTACGCCTTCCAAAATCTTGGTCAACTCCGCCGCAGTTTGCAACAACGGCACAATCTTTTTGTGGACTTTGCATGCTTCGGTGTCGCCGTCCAAAATCTTCTGCGCCATGTCATATGACAAACGTGTGTGAGTATGAATAACGCTTTCGCAAATTCTGCTCTTTAAAATTTTGCCCGTGCGGTCGATTGTCATAAAGCACGACAAAGTCAACCGGTCTTGGTTGGGTTGGAGACTGCAAATATTGTTTGACAGTTCCGGTGGCAACATCGGCAAAACTCCACCCGGGAAATAAACGCTTGTCCCGCGGCGGTATGCTTCGGCGTCAAGTTCGCTGTTTTCGGTAACGTAATTACTTACGTCCGCGATATGAACCCCAAGTTCGTATGTCCCGTTCGGATTAACGTCGATATTGATTGCGTCGTCCAAGTCTTTGGCGTCTTCGGGGTCGATTGTGATAATAATTTTCTCGCGCAAGTCTTCCCTGCGTGCAATTTCTTCCGCACTTATTTTGGCGACGGCTTTTGCTTCCGCCATGACTTCGTTCGGGAATTCTTCGTACAATTTATAACTGCGGATAATCCCCAAAACATCAGTACCCACGGTGTTTGGGCTTCCAATGACTTCGATAACGTTTACTTTGTCACTACCATCGTCAAATGCCGCAACGACTTTAAGCCCCGAAATCGTCGCCGCGATAACGGTTTGCCCCTTGTCGGTGATATTTTTGACATCAATGCTTTGTGGCAACTTTTCGTCGTCAGGTATTACAAAAGAACCGTCGCCACCCTTGACAAAAGTGCCGATGATATTTCTTCCATTTTCCCTGAAAGACGCAAAGTACTCTTCGGGCGATATTCTTGGTTTCTTCAATGATTACTCCCCGGGGTAAACGCCGTAAGCCACAAAATATAAAAGCGCACACAAAGCAACGATACCCGCACATATGATTATCATCAATTTAATGCGACCTTGGTTGTTTTTGCCACGATTTTTTGTGTAGTAACTTTCCGCGGCGCCCGTAATGGCGTTATTGCCCGCACCTGTTTGAGGCGGACTTGCCAAAACACCAACGATGACAATCAAACATCCAATCGCCATAATAACGACAAGGGCGATTTGGACACCCAAAAAGGTATCCGTCACCCATTGCGCAAGCCCCATCAAAGTTTTACTGTGCATTCTTGTACCCCATGTTTTTGTATCGTGCCAAACCGGTTCCCGCAGGTATCAACTTACCAATGATAACATTTTCTTTAAGACCAATCAAGTTATCCGTCTTACCTTTAATCGCGGCTTCCGTAAGCACCGACGATGTTTCTTGGAACGATGCCGCAGACAAGAAACTTTCCGTCTTCAATGCCGCTTTGGTAATCGACAACAATACACGGCGCGCGCTTGCAGGCTTCTTGCCATTGTTGATTGCGATAAGGTTTTCTTCATCATACTTTGCCGCGTCGATAATTGCACCGACTTGCAAGTTGGTTTCACCGGGGTCTTCAACTTTAACTTTTCTTAACATTTGCCTGATAATTATTTCCATATGCTTGTTGTTAATAGCAATATCTTGCGTTTTGTAAACCTTGATAACTTCCGCCATCAAGTAATCTTGAACGGCTTTGATACCCTTTGTGCGCAAAATGTCGTGCGGATTGATAACACCCTCGGTCAACGGAGAACCCGGTTCGATAAGGCTGTCTTTTTTTACAATCAACTTAACACCACTGTTGATAAGGTACTCGACATCTTGACCGTCAGTTGTCCTTATCATGATTTTCATACGCTTTTCAACAGGAGTAACCGCAACAACCACACCACCGACATCGGAAACAACCGCAACGCCCTTTGGTTGACGCGCTTCCAAGATTTCTTCAACACGTGGCAAACCTTCGGTAATGTTACTTGTAGCAATACCACCCGCGTGCTTGGTTCTCATGGTCAATTGTGTACCCGGTTCACCAATACTTTGTGCGGCGATAATACCGACGGCTTCACCGATTTGCACAACATCGTGGTTGGTCATGTCGCGACCATAGCACTTCGCGCAAATACCACGTTTAGCCTTACACGTAAGAACTGTGCGGATTTCGACTTCTTTGATACCAAGGGCTTCGATTTCATAGGCTTGTTCGCGTGAAATCATGGTGTTCGCAGGCACAATGACGCGCTTTGTGTTTGTTGGGTCAACGATGTCGCGCGTAGCAAAACGCCCGTCAATACGTTCACGCAATCTTTCGATGTACCCGTCAACGTTCAATTCGCGCACCATAACGCCTTTTGGCTTTTCGTTCAATGTTGCGAAACAGTCTTCTTCAAAAATAATGACGTCTTGCGCAACGTCGGCAAGACGGCGGGTCAAATAACCTGCGTCCGCGGTTTTAAGCGCAGTATCCGCAAGACCTTTACGACCACCGCGCGATGACAAGAAGTATTCAAGCGGTTTCAAACCAAGACGATAGTTGGACTTGGTTGGCACGTCTTCTTTACGACCCGAAACGTTCGCGATAATACCGCGCATACCTGACAATTGCATGATTTGTTTGTTGGAACCACGCGCACCGGACGTCGCATAGATTTTGATAGAGTTAAAGTCATCCATGTTTGCAACAACGGCTTTTTGAATTTTCGAGGTTGCACTTTGCCAAAGCGCGATGTTCTTGTCAAGTTTTTCGTCCATAGTAAGCGCGCCCATAGCGTGTTGCTCTTCGATTTTCTTGACTTCGGCTTCGGTGTCGCGAATAATTTTTTCGCGTTCGGCAGGAATATGCGCATCAAACACGGAGATGCTTATCGAACCAAGGGTCGAGTATTTAAACCCTGCATCCTTGATTTTGTCGATTGTTTGCGACGTAATTGTCGCGCCGTGCTTTTTAAAGGAATGCACAATAATATCGTTGATGTCGGACGAAACAATTACTTTGTTGGTTTCATAAGCAAATTTGTTTTCAACTTTATCGCGGTTCACAAGCCCGATGTCTTGTGGGAAGCAACGATTGAATAAAATGCGACCAAGCGTAGTTTCAACACGACCGATTGCGCCGTCGATTTCACGACGCACTTTGATTTTTGCTTTAAGGTCAAGTTCGCCCGCTTGGTATGCTTTTTCGGCTTCTTCTTCGCTTTTGAAAATTTTGCCTTCGCCTTTCGCGCCGTCTTTTTGCATTGTTAAATAATAGCAACCCAAAACGATGTCTTGTGTAGGCGTAACAATTGATTTGCCGTCGGATGGTTTCAGAATATTGTTGGACGACAACATAAGGATGCGAGCTTCGGCTTTGGCTTCCGGCGACAACGGTACGTGTACCGTCATTTGGTCACCGTCGAAGTCCGCGTTGAACGCAGGACATGAAAGCGGGTGAAGCCTAATCGCGCGCCCGTCGATAAGGACAGGTTCGAAAGCTTGAATAGAAAGTCTGTGCAATGTAGGTTGACGGTTCAAAAGTACAGGGTGGTCTTTGATGACTTCTTCCAATACGTCCCAAACTTGGGTCTTTTCGCGCTCGATAAGACGTTTTGCAGACCTGCTATGATGTGCAAGTCCCAATTCAACCAATTTCTTCATGACGAACGGCTTGAAAAGTTCCAACGCCATTTCTTTTGGAATACCGACTTGGTAATGTTTCAACTCGGGACCAACAACGATAACTGTACGACCGGAATAGTCAACACGTTTACCAAGCAAATTATTACGGAAACGACCTTGTTTGCCGCGAAGACCCGCCGCCAACGATTTAAGGTCACGGTTTTTTGCGCCTTGCACGGCTTTACCGCGACGACCGTTGTCGATGAGGGCGTCAACGGCTTCTTGCAACATACGCTTTTCATTACGCACGATAATGTCAGGCGCGCCAAGACCAATAAGTTTGTTCAAACGATTGTTGCGGTTAATTACGCGACGATACAAATCATTGACATCGGTTGTCGCGAAACGCCCACCGTCGATTTGAACCATTGGACGAAGTTCAGGCGGAATAACCGGCAATACATCCATAACCATCCATTCTGGACGGTTACCGCTTGCCTTGAAAGCCAACAACAATTCCAACTTCTTAACGGCTTTTTCGCGTTTTGCGCCTTTGCCGGTTTTAATGATGTGTTCGCAGTCCTTGATGTCTTTGTCAAGGTCAATGTTCGAAAGCATTTCTTTAATTGCTTCCGCACCCATGCCCGCTTTAAAAGACCCGATGCCGTATTTTTCTTGGGCTTCCAACATTTCGCGGTCGGTCAAGATTTGCCCTGGAACCAATGTGGTCTTGCCGGGATGAATTACGACAAAAGACACAAAGTAAATTACTTGCTCCAAATTCTTGATTGTCATGTTCAACAATGTACCGATACGACTTGGCACACCTTTGAAATACCAAATGTGTGTTACAGGCGCCGCAAGGTCAATATGCCCCATGCGTTCGCGACGAACAATACTGCGCGTAACTTCGACGCCGCACTTGTCGCAGACAGTGCCTTTGTAACGGATAAGTTTGTACTTGCCGCAACTACATTGCCAATCTTTTTTAGGCCCAAAAATACGTTCGCAAAACAAGCCGTCTTTTTCGGGCTTTTGTGTACGATAGTTTATAGTCTCGGGTTTTGTGACTTCCCCGTGTGACCATTCTTTGATTTTGTCCGGACTTGCGATACCAATTCGCAAACTTTCAAAATTGTTAAGTTCAAACATTTTCAATCTCCTTTCTTACTTCTTTCTTTATACCACCTAAACTTGCGTCGCAAGCCTTGACAATTGCCATGCTTGACTTTCTTTGATTAATCACACGGCTTTGTGTAGTCCTTAACAACGCCAAACGATGCCTGCCGTTTGGAATCGATCTCAAAAGCGTTCTTGTCGCCATTGGGTCGGCAAGTATCGCATCCGAAATCGTAAGGCTTTCAAGGAAACTACCCGTTTGAAAGGTAGCCGTCGCAGGAATATCGGCGGGCACTGCTTCAATTGTTTCGTATATTCTTGGTGTTACTCTTGCCATTTCGCCCTCCTTATTCCTCGTCACTGAACAAACTGTCTTCGTCGAATTGCGCTTCGTCAACTTGCACGGTGTCGCCAAATCCAAGGTCGATTTCTTCCAAAATGTCCCCTTCGTCAGGTTTCAATACCGTGTCGACAATGTCAGGCGCCATGGTTTCAATCTTTTCGATTTCAACCTGCTTCTTGTCACCCGTGAAGATACCAATGTCAAGACCCAAACCTTGTAACTCGCGAATCATGACTTTGGTGGATTCCGGAATTCCGGGTTCGGGCATTTGTTGCCCGTTGACGATTGCCATAAAGGTCTTTGTGCGACCCGACACGTCGTCGGATTTTACGGTGAGCATTTCTTGCAACACGTGTGCGGCACCATAGGCTTCCAAAGCCCACACTTCCATTTCACCCATACGTTGACCACCAAACTGAGCCTTACCGCCAAGAGGTTGTTGCGTAACAAGACTGTACGCACCGGTAGACCTTGCGTGGATCTTTGTGTCAACCATGTGGTGGAGTTTCAACATATACATGTAACCAACCGTGGTTTTGTTTTCAAACGGTTCGCCTGTGCGTCCGTCGAACAATTGCATCTTGCCGTCATTTGGCAAACCATTCTTGCCAAGCAAATCTTTAATATCGTTTTCTGTACAGCCATTGAACACCGGAGTTGCGACTTGCCAACCAAGAGTCTTTGCAACAAGACCAAGGTGGACTTCAAGCAATTGCCCGATGTTAAGACGTGAAGGAACACCAAGAGGATTCAACACAACGTCGACCGGAGTTCCGTCCGCCATGAACGGCATATCTTCAACCGGCAAGATTTTGGACACGATACCTTTGTTACCGTGACGACCTGTCATCTTGTCACCGACCTTGATATTACGTTTTTGTGCGATTGTGACTTTGATGATTTCGTTGATACCGACTTCCATTTCGTCTTTGTTCTTGCGACTGAAACGTTCAACGCCGACAACTACGCCGTCCTTACCATTTTCAACGCGCAAGGAACTGTCGCGGACTTCGCGTGCCTTTTCGCCAAAGATTGCACGAAGCAAACGTTCTTCGGGAGTCAATTCGGTTTCGCCCTTTGGCGTAACTTTACCGACCAAGATGTCCCCAGGGCGTACAAATGAACCAACGCGGACGATACCGTCTTCGTCAAGATTTTTCAATGCGTCTTCCGACAAGTTAGGAATATCGCGGGTAATTTCTTCGTCACCCAATTTGGTGGTACGGGCTTTGCATTCTTTAAGGTGCAATGCAATCGACGTGAACTTGTCATCTTTTACAACGCGCTCACTGATTAGAATAGCATCCTCGAAGTTATACCCTTCCCAATTCATGTACGCAACGCACATGTTTTTACCAATCGCAAGTTCACCACCTGCTGTCGCATAACCGTCGGCAAGAATATCCCCCGCCTTGACCTTGTCGCCTTTAAAGACGATTGGCTTTTGGTTGACGCAGGCTTCTTCATTAAAGCGTGCGAATTTAATAAGTTTATAAGTATCCTTGGTGCCATCTTCGCGTTTAACCACGATTTTGTCCGCAGTAACACTGTCAACCGTACCGTCATGAGCCGCCAACACAAGAACTTGGCTGTCAATTGCGACGCGGTTTTCATAACCGGTTGCGACGATTGGGGCTTCGGTGCGAACCAAAGGCACGGCTTGACGTTGCATGTTTGAACCCAAAAGCGCACGACCCGTGTCGTCGTTTTCAAGGAACGGAATAAGCGCCGTAGCAATCGAGATAAATTGGCGCGGGCTTGCGTCAATATAATCGACGCGGTCGCGCTTGACTTCCAATACTATGTCGCGGTAACGGCACAATACGTATTCGTTTTTCAACTTGCCTTCTGCGTCCAAAGGTTCAACACCTTGTGCGACATAGAAGTTGTCTTCTTCGTCCGCGGTAAAGTATTCAACAATGTCGGTTACTTTGCCGGTCTTTTTGTCAATCTTACGAAGCGGGCTTGTGATAAAGCCATATTCATTGATGCGCGCGAACATTGCAAGGCTGTTGACCAAACCAATGGATTGACCTTCGGGAGTTTCAATTGCGCAAAGACGTCCGTTATGTGTATAGTGCAAGTCGCGGACTTCGGAAGTAGCGCGCTCTTTCGTGATACCGCCGGGACCAACCGACGTGATTTTACGTTTTTGCGTAATTTCGGTAAGCGGGTTGTTGGTATCCATGACGTGTGACAATTGAGAAATAGAACAGAAGTCTTTCAACGCGCGCGTAATTGCTTTCGCATTGATGATGTTAATTGGGTTGATGACCTTGGATGTGATTTCCATGGTTTGCATTGTTTCGCGCATCGAATTGCGCAATTTCAACATACCTTCTTTAAAGTGGCGCGACATCAAATCGCCAACGGTATTCAAACGGCGATTACCAAGGTGGTCGATATTGTCGCTTGAACCGATGCCGTCGTTAAGGTTCAACAAGTACGAAACGGTCGCAACGATGTCGTCAACAAACAAGTGACGCCCGACAAGTTTCTTTGCGTTTTCTTTCAATACTTCAAGTTTTTGTGACTTGGTCTTTGCCGAAGCCAATTCAAACAAGGTTTGCATTGATGGCAAGTGTACCAATTCGGTGATGCCCGTTTCTTTTTCGGTAAAGCCAAGATATTGGTTCACGTCTACGCGGTTGTTGCCGATAACAAGGATTTCTTTTGGACCGGATTCTTCGCTGATAACAATCTTGACGGAGTTGATGCCCGCGTTCATGATTGCGTTTGCTTGTTCCAACGAGATTTCTTCGTCCTTCTTAACAACGATTTCGGTGCCGATTTTAATTGCTTCGGCGGCGCGTTGTTTTACGATACGGCTTGCAAGGCACAATTTTTTGTTGAATTTGTAACGACCAACGCGTGCAAGGTCGTAATTTGGAAACGTAAAGAACATGGTATCCAAATTTCTTTCCATTGCGGTTGCGTCGGGCAATTCGGAAGGACGCATCTTTCGGCTGATTTCAAGCAAGCAATCCGCTTTGGTTTTCAATGTGTCTTTGTCAAGGGTCGCTTTGATGATTGGGTGATTGTCGAACATTTTAAGAATTTGTGCGTCGTTGCCAAGACCAAGAGCCTTCAAGAATACGCCCAACAAAATACGATTGCTACGATTTGGATAAACGTTCACGATGTCGTTCGCGTCTTTAACCATTTCGATATATGCACCGTGCGTAGGTGTCATAACATTTTCGATAACTTTTTTGCCGGTTTTTTTATCGCGGTCTTCCGTGAAATATACATTTGGGCTTTTGATAATTTGGTTGACGATAACGCGCGCTACACCATTAATAATAAAGTAACCACTTTCCGTCATCATTGGAATATCGCCAAGGAATACTTCTTGTTCCAAGACCTTGCCCGCTTCTTCCCCGTCTTTGAAAACAACGCGAACTTTAACCTTCAAAGGTTTTACAAACATTTGACCACGGCGCAAGCATTCTTGCTCGCTGTACTTACTTTCGTTTTCAACATGATGTTCCAAGAAGTACATCTCGACTTTGTTGCTGTAATCCGTTATAGGATTGAACTCGTCAAAAATGTCTTGAATCCCTTGCGTTAAAAAGCGTTTGAAACTTTGCAATTGCACATCCAACAAATATGGAAAGTCCAAAACTTCGGGCACGCGCCTAAACACTTTGCGTGTGTTCTTCCCGAATTTTTCGTCATGCAACCCCGTTTTAGCAAGTACTTTTTCCGTCATAATCTTTACCTCCAATGCAAAAAAGTCTCCCACGGAGACCCTCTCGTTATCTTTACAACCCCGAAAACTTAAACACGATAACTTTAATCATACAAAATTATTCACAACTTGTCAACAACTTTTTAAAAAAAGTCAAGTTATTTTGTCGAAACTATTTCGCACGGTTTTCGCCTTGGATTATAGATATTAAGAAGCGCCCTGTAATCATCCCAAAGCATTTTGTTTTTCGCAATGCCGTCGGCGCGCGCGATTGCTTCGTCCTTTAAAAGTTCGGGACTTAAATCGACATGCGCGTACCCGTCACGTTCCACTTTTTCCATGTCGGGATAAATCCCCGACAAGTCCGCGATGTGGTCTGCAAATTGTTGGGTTTGTTTTTCGCCCACACGATAAAGTATCAATGAAAAAGCGCGCGTCCCACCGATGTTGTGGTTGTTTTTATCAAGCCATTCTTCGGTCTCGGCAATTGTTTGATGCGTTTCGCCGGGATACAACAAAACGCTTAAATTGGGTTTGACACCAACCGAGGTAGAAAATTCGATAAGTTTGCTTGCCTTGTCCAAATACTTGTGCGGATTTTGCGCCTTTTGCATTTTCACAAGTTGCGTCGGCGACCCCGATTCAAAACCAAAGTCAATCGCTTCCAACCCCGCATGCGACAAAGTTTCAATCCTGTCAAACCCAATCCCGTCGATGCGAGATTGTGTGCGCCATGTAAAACTCATACCGCGCTCTTTGTACAATTGTGCAAATCTGTCCGCCCATTGTTTGGTCGGGGCAAAGTGCGCCGCCTCGAAATAAATCCGCGCCCCAAGTTCCCCGTATATTTCAATCAATTCTTCGACTTCCGCGATTGCGCCTTCTGGAGATTTGACGCTTGTAAATCCATAAGGTTGGTTTTTCTCTTCACAAAAACTGCATTTGCTTGGGCACCCGCGCACCACATCAATCGACGGCATATACTTTTTGAAACCGTTTAAAAGTTGGTAATTCAACTTGGACGGACGACCCGAAGTTTGCACTCCGCGCAAGTTATCCCAATTTGTCGGGTCAAGCAATTGTTCAATGCTTTCGTCCGCACACCCACGCGCAAAAAAGTCCACGTTCGGCATCTTTTCTTTAATCCAATCTACGTTCGGGTCAACAAGCCACCTACCGCCCGCAACAATTTTCAATTCGGGATTTAACTCCTTAATCGCGCGCGTAAAATCGTTCGCCCATTCAATATTCAAAACACTTGGCATAGACAGCAACAACGGATGCTTGACATCTTCCACCGCTACTCCTGCGCCCCTGATTTCTTTGATTGTATCTGCGACGGTCTTGCCTTGAAACATCTTGACGTTGGAAAAACCTTGCTCGCTTAATTTTGTACAAAGCCCCAACAAACCGTAGTTCAAGTAATTGCTCATAAGATGAAAACGCTTTTTGCCAGAAAAAGCGTTATTGCTGTCATACATCGCAGCGGCGACGGCAATCACAGGGCTTTGTTTATCCATATTTTGGCGATTATATCACATATTTTCCAAAATTGCAATACGTCAAATCAAGAAACCAACACCCAACCCGTCCCACTTTGCGGCGGAAGCGCGACGGTGTAGTTTGGAAGAATACTATCCAACGACAAATGAATCGCTGGGCGTACGGCGTTTGTACCTAACGAATTTATATTCGTTGCATTACCTTCGGTGGACACAGAGTAAGTTACATGCTCGTTGTCCACACGACCGGAACGCAACCACGCATATTGCCAAAAGACAGAAGAATAACCGCGGTCAAATCCGTTCATTTCCCAAAGTCCGGTGCGTACACCATTGTTGGTCAAATCACCCGAAGAAATCAAAGACGGCGGTGTTTCACCATTCATACGGATGACTTCGTACCATGAAGGAAGCCAAATCTTGTCATTTGTGGGTGCGCGATTTGTGGCGTTATCAAAGTCCGCAATCCCGTTTTGCCAAGACTGACCGCCAAGCGCAATATGACTATTCACGTATGGGAAATATGAAAGTATTACATTGAAATCGTCTAGCAAGTTTGTGCGCACCGTCGAAGTTGAATAGACATTATTTAACGTATGATACGTAGACTTTCGATAAGGTTCGGACATATACAGCGTCAAAATTCCGTCGCGTTCATATACGACACGCCACCAGCGGGCGCCGCCGCCGACAAAGTTTGCGCCCGTGTCTGTGACCGAATTTGTAAAGGCGTTCAATGGTGTTGTTTCTGTTCCGTTGACTTGACCGATGTCGCCAAGCGTATCGAACAAACGGATATACAATGCGCCGTTAATTTGGGCGACGCCATTTGACGCAAAGTCCGAAAAGTTTTTTGCGGTTCGTGCGCCGTTTGTACCAACCGCGGTATTGTTTATTGCGTTCACCAAAGCGAGCGCAACAGTTTGATTTACACCAGATGTCGTAAACAATGCGTCATTTGATACACGACGGACATAATGGTTTGCCGTGTGATAATTTTCCACAGAAGCACGCAACGCCGTTCCACCCACCGTCGCTGTCACAATCAATATCAACCCCGCAAGTAACGAGAACCCGCCAAGTAAGAATAATGATAACTTTTTTCTGCTGTTTAAAAACAAATGTGCACCCTCTTATGTGGTGCACCCTCTTGTTTTTAGTATATCACATCATTGGGTTTTTATCAAATGATTTCTTACAATTTATCAAGCATTTCAATGCGTCGTTTATATCTTTCATCGTTCAAAGGTTTCGTGTTCAAAAACGTGTTTATAATTTTTTTTGCGGTTTCAAAATCCGTGCTTTCACAACCCAAGCAAAGCACATTACAATCGGTGTGTTCGCGCGCAGACTTCGCGCCCGCAACGGTATGACAAAGCGCAGCCCGAACCCCGCGGAACCTGTTCGCCGCAATAGATACGCCAATGCCACTTCCACAAATCAAAATCCCACAAAAGTGTTTCGCGGTCACAACACAACTTGCAACTTCTTTGACAATGACGGGATAATCAATGTTGACCGTACTGTTCGCACCTACATCCACAAAGAACAACTTTTTTTCGCGCAAAAAGTCTTTTACCTTTTGCTTCATTTCAAATCCGCGGTGGTCGCTTCCAATTATAATGTCTTGCATATCTCATTGTACAACTTGGCGCAGTAATCTTGCAACTGTTTGCAAAGGTCTATATAAACTTCAATCGACCCGTGAAAAGGGTCGGGAAATCGGCGCACATCTATGACGTAGTCGTACTCGTCATTCATCTCGTAGGTGAATTGTGTCGCGCGGTGCGGAACTTCGGGCAACTCTTCCCCGCACCTAACAAGCGCAAGTTTCGAATTTTCAAGCATCATATCCCCATCGCTTTCGCGCCAATTCGTCACATAAGTCCCCGCGCTTTTCACAATGATGTCGTCCCTGCCGTTCTTTTTACAGATGTTCCTAAAAATTATCTCCGCCATAGGACTGCGACAAATATTTCCCTCACACACAAACAAGACTTTCATTTCAATACCTCCGTAATTTCTCCGCCACCCAAAACGACATCGCCGTCATAAAGCACAACCCATTGCCCAACCGCCACGGCGCGTTGCGGAACTTTGAACGCAACGCGAACCCCTTTACCACTTGCGGTCACCGCACAGTCTTGGTCGGCTTGACGATAACGGATTTTCGCGGTAACACATGGCAAGTATTTATCAATTTGTTCCCTACTGTTTAACTCGACGACCTTATTTTTATGTTCCACCAAAAGTTTCTTAATCTGTTCACTCGCACCGCCACCCCAATGCCTTTTGATTATGTCTACAAGTTCCTCACACCGTTCAATGCCCGTGTCAAGATATTCTGGCACACCAATACGCTTTGATTTATATCGTTGTTTTGCTGCACTGATACAATCGTCGACGGATAAGTTCAAGAAAATAATCAGGTCGGCTCTGTCGAACCTATAACCCATGGTAGCACTGTTGTTTCCGTCAATAATCCATTCTTTTCCGTCGGCGATTGCATTGATTTGTTTTGCAGAAACCGCTTTGTCGGCAATTTGCCAATTCGGTTTCAAAACAAACATATCTGTATGATAAACGGGTAACCCCAACCTTTCACCAAGCTTCACCGCAAGAGTACTTTTGCCACTGCCTTGTGGTCCAATAATTGCAATCCGCCGTGGACCATGCCAATTAAAATTCGTGGCAACCAACTCTTTCGTGTAAAGTTCAGGACTGTCATTGCCCCCGACCTTGCCTTCACCGATATGATACATGCGTTCCTTCGCACCACCGACACACGCGCGTTGCCCAATGGTCGCGCCATGTTTGGGCAACTCGAAGCAAATATCCGTACTGTCCTTTTTTTGCGCAGTCACAAGCCCCAACTCCCCCGCAATCTTTCGCACCTCGGGCTTTCGCAATTGGCCAAGCGGAAAAATCACGCGCGCCAACTGCGCCCTACTTAACCCACTTAAAAAATAACTTTGATCTTTGTTGTCGTCGACCGCGCGCAAAAGTCGCGTATGGCATGTCGTCGCGCTTCGCGTCTCCTCAGCCATATATCCTCGTTCCGCTACATGCTCCACTCGGCTATAGTGCCCCGTAGCAACAAACTGCGCCCCAATCTTGTCGGCGAAATCAATCAGGGTCTTGAACTTCAAATCGGGATTACAAAAACAACACGGGTTTGGTGTCTTGCCATGCGCGAATTCGTCAACGGTGCGCTTGAATACACGGGCGTTAAATTCTTTTGTGCAATCGATGATGTGATAAGGTATGCCCAAAGTTTCGCAAACAGATTTGACGTCGCGTACACACTCGCAACTGCCGGCGCAAATTTCCGTCGCTCCGCATGTCCCCACACAATTTTGGGGCGCATGCATACGCAAATGAAGCCCAATCACATAGTAACCTTGCTTTTTCAAAAGGTGCGCAGTCACGGAACTGTCCACCCCGCCCGACATACCAACAACGACTTTTTTACCGCCCAAGAATCGTCGCCCCTCCGTCGGCAACAAGCAATGTTCCCGTCATGTACTCTTGCGTGACAAGGAACAAAAACGCGCCCGCCAATTCGTCGCACGTAATGTATCGTTTAATAAGCGTGCCGTCCAACATTTTTTTGTTCAACTCGGGCGGGTTCTTGTCGTAATTCGGCGTGTAAGTAAACCCAGGCAAAACCGCATTGCAAAAAATGTTGGGCGCAAGTTGCATAGCCATGGTCTTTGTCAAACTGTTGACCGCGGCTTTGGTCGCGGCGTACGAAATCGACCGCCCCGCATAGTCCAAACCCCGAATGCTTGACGTGTTGACGACCCAGCCTTTGTCGCCCATAAGTTCACGCGCGAATTGCGTGCACCAAACTACCGAGTTCACATTGGTCGCAAAAATGTCGTCCAAATGTTCTTCCGTGATATCACCAAGCGGAACAGACGGCGCAACCCCCGCATTATTTACAAGTATATCAAGCCTTCCGTATTGTTTTTTGATTTGGTCGAAAGCCTTTTTGCAATCCGCACGCTTACCAAAATCGCAAGTGATGTGCAAATGCTTGTTGTCGGAAATCGTTTGCAATTCTTTTAATACGTCTTCGCCGCCTTGTTTATTTTTGTGAGATGTAACAACCACGGTCGCCCCCCCCCGTGCAAAAAGCAACGCAACCGAACGCCCAATTCCGGACGACGAGCCCGTTACCAACGCAACCTTACCTTCAAGTCTTGTTTCCATTATTACCTCCAATTTTTATCGGGTCTCCCAACCGCGCAGGGTATTTGAAAAATCCAAACACGACCGCAACTACATCATACGCCCACATGAAAAATGCAGCAAGGAAAAACAAGTCCGTCGGAAACGGCACGGGAACCTCGCCCACCAAGTTCAAATCCCCCACCATTTCCATGAAAGGCTCGCGCAACGGTGTGATAAACGACAAAATGCTTACAAGCATAAATGCAAGCATAATAAATCCCCGAACCTTGCGCCCGACATAAAAACAATGCGCACCCCAAAGCCCCGGGATAAGCAACATACACATACGAACAAACGACACATCATTGGGACGGTGGCGCACCATGAAAATCTTTTTGCCGGACTTTTCTTTCATGATTTGTTTCGCCTTTACGTTGGACGCTTCGTAAATTTGTTGTTTATGAATCCCGCACCGCGGACACGTGGTCGAGTACTTGACGATACGCGCTTTGCAATACGGACAACGGACGTTACTGTTGTAAAGCCTGTCCAAGTACGGGTCAAGTTCGTGACGCGCGTTTTCTTCAATCATGCTGATATTGTACAGGTTTTAATTTACCCGCGCAAGTATAGTTTTTCTTTATGTCTTGGTAAAAGTTGTACCGCGTTTGTTCCAAATAAGGAATAACCCAAATAAGACCAATACCAAGCGTTAAAAATAATGCACCAATTATCAAAAGAAAAAACCACAAATCATAGGTAAACAATCGCCACTTGTGCCCGTACATAAGGTCACGACTTTCCGTAATGCAATCGTTTGGATTCTTCGTGTCATCATCGTGATATATGTACATCGCCATTCCATAACTGTACGATTTGATGATGCCCGGGATTATAAAAAGTATAGTCCAAAGCACGGTAAACAAAGTTCGCAAAAAAGCAACTATCATCGCGCCGGCTTTAAAACCCGAGAACGCGGTTCCAAATGTCGCAGGTTCACCTTTGAACATTTTACTTTGGTTCGCGGCGTACCCGTATTGCATTACCCCGTCCAAAATGGCGGCGATAACGGTGAACGCAATTCCAAATGTTGCCAAAATGCCAACACTGACACCCGCATATTGCAAACTGCTTGGTACTTGAAGCATCGACATTATCGCGCCCCACACAATCATGACAAGAAACAGCGTTAAAATGTTACCTTTGATTTGCGACCAAGCGGCGGCTTTCAACGCGGCGAATTTTGATATCTGCACAGGCATTTGAAAAACGTTTTCTTGTTCCATATTACTTTTTCTTTTTAGGTGTTGATTTCGGTTCTTTCGCAAGACCCAAGGTTTCGCTCATCGTCGTGAACATCGTCGCGACATTTGTAAGGTCGCTTGGCACGATGATTTTTGTTGCTTGTCCGTCTGCCATGCTTTTTACGGCTTCAAAGCCTTGCAAAGTCAAATACGCTGCGTCGGGTTTCGCTTTCAAAATGCGTTCGATAGCCTGCGCTTGACCCTCGGCTTCGGCAATAGTTGCAAGTTTGTTCGCTTCGGCGCGCAAAAGCATAGACTCTTTCTCACCTTCCGCTTCCAAAATTGACGCACGCTTTGTACCTTCCGCGCGCAAGATTGCCTCGCGGCGTTCGCGTTCGGCGCGCATTTGCTTTTCCATACTTTCTTGAATTGTCGCAGGTGGCAAAATGCTTTTTAATTCAACGCGACGAATTTTGATACCCCATGGGTCGGTCGCAAGGTCAATAATGTCGCGCATCTTTACGTTGACGACATCACGACTTGTCAAGGTTTCGTCCAAATCTAACTCACCAATAATGTTACGCAATGTCGTCGCAGTCAAATTATCAACCGCGCGCATTGGATTTTCAACACCGTATGTAAACAACTTTGTGTCAACGACTTGTGCGAAAACAATTGTGTCAATACGCATTTTAACGTTGTCTTTTGTAATAACTTCAACTGCATCGAAATCAAGAACCTTTTCTTTCAAAGAAATCAACGGCAAGGTCCTGTCCAAAATCGGCACAACCATCTTGAACCCCGTATCCAAAGTACGCTTGTATTTACCAAGTCTTTGCACAACCATGGCGCCGGCTTGCGGTACGATACGAATGGACATCCAAAGCCCAATGATAAGCACCCCCACAATGATGCACGCCGCAACTATTCCTGCAATTGCTCCATCTGTCATTTTTTCTCCCCCCTTACGACATATTTATTTCCTTCCATGCCCGTAATTTCCACCAAGTCGCCTTTCAACAAAACTTCGGTGCACTTTACAGTCCAAAAGGTGTCGCCAATTTTAATCTCGCTCTTGTTGTCTTCCACGTCTTTCAAAAGTTTATACTTTTCCCCAATATGCGCATCAAGATTTGTAGGCTGGGTCTTTTCTTTCAAAAACTTTTTAAGAAAAGGACGCAACGCCAACAAGAACAAGAACGAAACAAGCACGAACACAAGTATTTGCCACGGCCAAAACAAACTACACGCCGCCGCAATCAAAGCAGCAAGCCCGCCAACGGCGAACCACGCAGAACTTAAATTATAAAGCAAGAACTCCAACAAAAGCGCGACGCCAATGACGACCGACCAAACAATTATCATGATTACAACCATGCTCACGTCAATAGGTATATACTACCCCGCAAAAAAATGCAAGCACTATTTATTGAACCAACGTCCAACCCATCCCCGATTGCGGTGGCAAGGCGATTGTGTAGTCTCCAACAATTATATGTGTAATATTGCCTGTTACATTTCTAAACGAGTATTCACGCAGAGTAGTCCCGTTTACAGACGGGGAACTTATCGAATAAAGCTCACAGGCACCCGCCAGTAAAGTTGTTATTGAAGCAATAGAATAATCAGTAGTCGTATTCCAATTTAAACGAAAGGAAAAAGAGCCCCCATAAGCAACAGTCGCAGGTGGCGGCGTGTGCATAGAATGTCGTGGATCATTTATTGTAACGTTCGCGATTGTGTATGATGATTGATTTGGAATCTCCGCCGCCCACAAATCGTTTTTCCCCACCGTCGCAGTCAAGATAAGTATCAACCCCGCAAGTAACGAGAACCCGCCGAGTAAAAATAATGTTAGTTTTTTCTGTTGTTTAAACAAAATGTGCACCCTCTTATGTGGTGCACCCTCTTGTTTTTAGTATATCATACTTGCGGAATTTTATCAAATGATTTTTAGCCCAAACTTGAAATTATTACGGCATCGCGCGTCGTGGTATCGGGCGGATTAATCTCGTACAAAGGGCACATGCACTCGGTAAATTGCGCGCGCAAGCACTTGGAAAAAACTTCCTTTGCCCCGTATACCGCATCAATGTATCCCCCGCACATATAAAAAGGTCTTTTAATCAACCCCAAGTCAAGCCTGTATACAATGTCCTTGATTTGGTCGCCCATGTCTTCCAAGCGCGCGTTCACAACTTCGGCGATCCCGTCAATGTCGGCGCTGTCATACCGATCGAACATGCCCTTCGCGGTTAAATAATCCACATTTTTAACAAGGCAAATGTCGTCGATAACGTGCGCCGTGCCCATGTCAAAAGTCACGCACGCCACGATTTGGTCGCCGACACAAACCGCGACGGTGGTATCCGTCATCTTGCACGACACAAGCGTACAGGTCCTATCGCGCATGTGCGTCGGTACCATGTAGGTCGCTTCGGCTTGGGCAACGGGCACAAACCGTATGCTTTTGAAAATACGCAAAATCGAGTGACATTGGTGAATTATATCAAGAAACACAGGAGCCACGCCAAAGTTCACAACTTGCGCTTCGATTGAAACCGCGATTTCACCCCGCGCGTCGATTATCGGCACCCCACCGTCAAGTTTATAATATGCCGCCCTTCCCCCGTCCAACAAGTCTTTGATTATCTTGCCCCCGATGCGCTTGTGTTTTGGGAACGACCTCTGTTCGGGTCTTACCGAGATATTGCAAAAACACGACGGCACGCCAATTGTCAAAACTCCGCCACGCACAATTTTAAGTTCGGTGATAAGGTCTTCGATAATGCCGGGGATTTCGGTGTAATGCGCGAACTCACCGTTCACGATACCGTTATAAGGCAATTGGGCGTACCCGCGCGTTTCATATGTGCCGTTGATACCTTTTTTTGCCTGCGTTAAACTTATCGTTTCGCCCCCGAAAAATAAAACAGTAGAGGTCATGGAGTTACCCCGTCTTTCAACCACAAGGTCGTCATTTCGGTGTCGCTGTCCACGATGATAAGCCCCGGTTGAAATCCCGTCCTGAATTGATACGTGTACCAAGCTTTTAAAAGTTTTTGTTCAAAGAATTCTTTGTACTCGCGAATTTCGACCCTGATGATTTCGTTCCTTTCGTTTGCCAAAAACAACATCATACTTCCGTGTTGTATGTCTTGCGCGTTGAAACCAATTGCTTGGATAAGGTGGCACAAACGTTCTTCGCTGTACTTTCCAAGTTCAAGTTTCTGGTTTCCCACGCTAAATGTCGCCCCGCCAAAGAACAATCTCGACATCAAAACAAGCGTGTCGACGCGGGTTTTGTCCACGATGAATTCGCGCAAATTTTGCCCAAGTTCGAAACTTGTAAACTCGGAAACCAAATCAAATTGTTCGTTAAGGTCGATAAGATTGAATTGTTCAATCATGCTTGGTTCGTGGCTTATGATTTGGAACTCGTAATCCATGATTGCGGTAAGCCCCGATTGCTGGACATAATACATTGGATACCTTGCTTGGACGCGGATTTCAAGTTTGTTCGGGAACTTGGCTTCGATACTTGACGCGTCAACCCTTACAAGCGGGTCACTTGCTTCAATCGCGGCGGCAATCTTTTTTCGGTTAATCCCCGTAAAGATATTTTTTCCGCCCGCAACGTCCTTGGCTTCACGCGTGTAACGTGCAATCGCGGCGTCCTTGTTTGGGATGATTTCGCGCGCCGGAGTGTTCGCCCAAAGCAAATTGATTTCTTGAATCCTGAATATAAGCGCAGAAGATACCGCAAACCCTGCGACAAAGATTAACACCAACAAGCACGCAATCAATCTTTTGTTTTTCACTGCAATAGTGTACCGAATTATGTCGAAATGGTCAAATGTTTTTATTATACTGATAATAATCAAGAAGGGCATAACTGAATGATGTTTTCATTTCTACTACCTTGCTCGTAGCACATTTAGTACAAGTTGCCCTCCACCCCCAAGGATATTCTGTGCGTGGACCAAAAGTACATTCTCCACCCATTGCGCATGGGGAAACCTCTACCCCACCCGAATTTCCGCCGTTGTTGCCAGCCCCGCTACCGCCGCCGCCAAGATTTGTAAGCATACCACCACCCGCACCGCCGAGACTTAAAAAGACTTCCGAGATTACGGTATTTAACAAAACCACCACAACCACACCCATGAACGAAAAAATAAGTTGATTTTTT
>Ga0209755_10002256_pt1 | contig 26876 bp, 30 predicted proteins | sample TergutCo191P1_FD_187301 | JGI IMG/M metagenome (GOLD analysis project Ga0209755, IMG submission 187301) | Cornitermes sp. P1 segment gut microbial communities from Petit-Saut dam, French Guiana - Co191P1 (SPAdes) (version 2) | ecosystem: Host-associated > Arthropoda: Insects > Digestive system...
GCATCTGTTGGCATGGGTTTGGCATCTTATTTGGTTTATTATGCCGTTAAAATGGTCACACCAAGATGGTTTTCAACCGTACTTGCACTCGGTGTTGGCGTGATGGTGTATTTGATGTTTATGCTGATGATCCGTGGATTTAGCCATGTAGATTTAAATAAACTGCCTTTGCCGAAATTTATGAAAAAGATTATTGTGAAGTTTCATTAAAATTTTTAACCCACACACATTCAATTAAACAAAAAATACATTTTTATCTATGATAAAAATGTATTTTTTGTTTACACGCGATGAGAACATTATATAATGGGTGGTATGCCGGAATCGGTGCTGGAAGATGTGCGTTCAAAAAGTTTGGATGTATTCATAAAAAAATATGACATTCATACCGCATTTAGAGTTTCTGCAAAAAACGTTGGGTTATATAACGGCATCAAATCCGTACCGCTGTACGCAGTGTGGTGTATTTGAAGATTATAAATTAAAACCATGGTCTGAATCCCTTTGGATTTAGCAGACACAAACGAGAGTGAATTTTATATGTTTGTATTCGGCCCAAAAATAAAATCGTTAATACAAAAAGCCTGTGCCAACAAAAAACATATCAAGCTGACGGTTGGCGTTATTGCTAATGGCGAAAAAAACATCACTGTTTTCGATGAATCAGGGGTGGTTCAAAACGATAATTTTGTATATGAAATTGGATCAATTACAAAAACATTTACAACTTCATTGTTGGCGAAGTATCGCAACGAGCAAAAAATGTCTTTAGAGGATTCCATCCAAAAATACGTAGCCGGCTTAAATGATGATCAATACTACCCAACGCTGAAACGGCTGGCAACACATACATCAGGCTATCATCGTTTTTTGCCGAACGGAAAATGGTTTCGCTTTACGCTGTTAAAAGGTCTCATTACCGGTGACATCAAGGAAGGCGAAAATCTCTTGCAAATGGATTATGGCAAAATGGTTCAATTACTCTGTGAAAATCCACTGCAAGACAAGGATTACCCTTGGCAGTATGCCAATTTTGGTATGGCACTCGTTGGCTATGCCGTCGGTGCTTGTTCCGGCTTGGGCTATTCCGAGACCATGAACCGCTTCTTATCAGAGGAACTCGGATTGAAGCACAGTTATACAGGAACAAATCCCGATAAAAACCTGCATGGGTTTCACTTCTCAAATGAAGATATTGGTAACTGGGTATGGGATAAGGATAACAATTTAATGGCGCCTGCGGGTGACATCAGTTCAACAGCCGAAGACTTGTTGGCATATGCAAGAATGAACATGTTTGAAGAAAAGCCATATTTTGCACTTTGTCATCAAAAATATGCAGATGCAAAGAAATATGACATGGGGCTTGGTTGGATACTACAAAAAAATAAGCATCATGTGCTCTTTCACAACGGGGCAACGGGCGGGTTTCGTACTTACCTTGGGATTGATAAACAGAAAAAATGTGCGGTCGTTGTTTTGGCAAATTATCCGATCAATACAGATAAGATCGGACAGAGTCTTTTAGATTCTTTATAAAAGCTGTTTATATCGGAGTATTGAAAGTTTCGCAAGCCATGCAATCATGTGTTAATATCCCTTGGGTTGTTGTCAAGAGGAACTTTTTTGATACAGGAGAGATCGAAAGCATGTTCGCGTCTTTATGTTCTTTTTCATGGTATAATCGTTTGTAGCTTCATAAATTGGAGCTTATAGAAAGAGGGTGAACTCGTTATGAGGACAAAGCGAGTAACAGCCCAGTATGGTTGAAAGACCTTCCGCAGTCATGCTGAGCGTAAAGAGTTAAGGTGCGGAAAGGCTCAACCATGCTCTCCAGTATACCAATAAAATACCCATTAAAAGGAGAATGGTTGTGAAACACTTAAAAACAGCAGCAAGAAAACATAAGGTACTTATAACCGTGTTTATATCAATGGGGTTGTTTTGGACATTCTTAATGAACTTCGCCCCACTGTATTTTCAAACCGTCGTGGACAATTTTGTTGACGGTTCTTTGACGATTGTAAATATCGCCATATACGGTACAGCGCTGATTTTGCTTTACATCATGGGCTATGTGATAAATTATCCGTGGGATAAGCTATCGCGCAGTATTGAGCAGAATTTAAAACTCACCGCATTACAAAAAATATCTGTAATAGATTATCAAGCCTACACAAAACTTGGCACAGGTTTGTTGATTCAGCGAATAGAAAACGGAGCATCTGCCGGCAAGAGTATTCTCTTTGATTTTGTCTTACGGCTTGCAGGCGAATTACTACCGTCCATGATTTTCAGCATTATATTCGTATTCATCATCAATCGAACGGTCATGGTGGTAATAATATTAGGTTACATTGTTGTTTTCGCCGTATCCAATCTTTTGTTGAAAGTCTTGTATAAAGTTAAGGAACGTATCCTTGTGAATGAAGAAAAGTTTAATCATTTCCTTGTTCGTGGGTTTATGGAAATGGTTACTTTCCGAACCAACCGCCGTTTTGCAAGAGAAGTTAAAAAACAGAAGATGCTTCACAAGAAATCGTATCATCAGCAGTAAAGATAAGAATGGCACATGAAGCGTTCTTTACGATTTTTGCTATCCTTGTAGGGTTCGTCAAAATCGGTATTATCATTTACGGCTGGACTACTGGAGCATTGACGATTGGGCAGATTGTGGCACTACTCTTGCTTGTGGACAACGCATATCAGCCTATTGCAATTTTTAATGTGGATTATGTGGCATATAAGTTGGACAAAATCGCTTTCGCCCGTTATGCAGAATTTCTTGATAGCAAAGAAGATGTCCGGCTTTCACAAGGCGATGCCGTGTCTGCGTTGAAAGGGAGCATTTCATTTTCAAGTGTTGGGTTCAGTTATGGTGAACGTGAAATTTTTAATGACCTTAATCTGAGCATTGGAAACGGCAAATCCATAGCTTTTGTAGGCGAGAGTGGCTCAGGAAAATCAACAGCAGTAAAACTATTGGTGGGGTTGTTACAGCCCGACAAGGGGACTGTTGTTGTTGATAATTTCGACCTAAATAAAATCAATCTCAACAGTTATTACGAACACATGGCTTATCTCCCTCAAGAGCCCTCCGTGTTTAACGGAACTTTACGAGAGAATCTTGTGTTTGATGAAACTGTTGATGATACCACCCTAATGAATGCCCTTGCTAACGCAGAATTGGACGGATTGTTCTCTAAACTCGATAAGGGGCTTGATACACCGTTGGGCGAAAGGGGTATCACTTTATCAGGCGGGGAACGCCAACAACTTGCCCTTGCTCGATTATGGTTCTCAAATGCTCGAATCATTATTTTAGATGAGGCGACATCTGCCATTGACAACCTAACAGAAGAATCCGTAATGAAAAATGTTATGGCTTCGCTTAAAGGAAAAACCGTTATCGCTGTTGCTCATCGGCTTGACTCAATTAAAGCATTTGATAACATTATATTGTTCCAAGATGGACGGATAACGGAACAAGGTCAATTTGCTGATTTGATTGATAAGCGTCAATCATTTTATGAATTGTATAATAGGCTACAACATGAAAACGTCTAATATTTAGTGATTTTACGTTTGGCGGGCTTCATCCTCAAAAACAATAGGATAGAAGCCCGCATTTTTCAGCCAGTAGGCTTTTAAGTTTCTTATTTTATCGCCAGTCCTTTACTTCGCTGTAATTGAACTTGTTGGTGATATATGCTGTTATAATTGTCCTCCCAACGCATGGCTTCGCTTTTTGATGGGTGCGTTGTGAAAGCAGGTCAAACGTAGCGCTGCACGCTTGATTATAAACATCACTACATATAAAGCGAATCGGCATATTAATACAGATAAGATCGGACAGCGTATTTTAACTTCTTTATAAAAACGGTTTATATCGGAGTATTAAAAGTTTCGCAAGCCATGCAATCATGTGTTAATGCCCTTGCGATGTAAAAAAGGAACGCGGTTTTTAAAACCACCGTTCCTTTTATAATCTTTACATCGTAAATCCAAATTCTTGTATCACCCGAATCACGGTGTTGTCTTGCACTTCTATAAAATGAACAACCGAAGGGAACAGCACCGGCATAAACAGATCGACCTCATTTGTTGTGTGTTGTTCGCCGCCGGAAATAAAAACAAACTCCGTTTTGCCGGTAATTTTAAATGAGCGTGTTTCGGTTTCTCTGTTTGCGATGTAATACCAGCTTGGAGAAAAGTTCTCAAATGTCAGACCAAATGTACTCATTTTTTGAGTATCATTACGCTCAATAAATGTAATGGATTCAATCGATGTATCACGCACAAAACCAAAGGCATCACCTGCGTTGTAGATCACAAAAACATCCGCTAAATTGATGTGGAGCATCGAATCATGAATTTCAATAAAGCCCGCCAGTGCTTCCGTGCCATGATTTAATGTCTCCGTGGTATCTGTTCTGCCGCATCCGATAAAAATGAACAACGATAAACATGATGCTGCACACAGCAAGATAATTGTTTTCATCGTACATATGCCCCTTTCTGTAGAATCCAAAGATTATTCAATGTGCAGTTCCATCGCAACGGACTGAATGGTCATGCCCAGCCGTTCATAAAAACCTTGCACTTCTTTATTAAATGACCAAAAACATAACTCTAATCGAGTTGCGCCGATTTTCTTTGTGTATGCTTTAGTATGATTAAACAGTTTCTCGCCAATGCCTTTGCCGCGCGCTTGCGGTATGACAAATATGGAATTGATCCAAACCAAGGTTGTATTACATGATACTCATCTAATTTATCGTTGTTTATTATTAATGCCTTCCATAAAAATCTAATTTGCGTTTTTCGTTGTCTATATTTCCATATATATCCTTAAATTGAACTTTAATTGTTATGTGCTTCAATACATCTCGAATTTGTTTTTTTATGTTTTTATCATTTGTTTTTGTTTGAATAAGTGTAAATTTCCCATTAACTGGAATCGACCAACCTGTAATATCTTCTGCAAAATCAGTCCATTCGTTAATTTCTGGAGGCATCAATTTAATTAAAACGTCAGATGGGTTTTCGTTACGTAAAAAACATTCCAATTTGTTGATGATTAGAGGACCATTGCCATAATTAAATATATGCACCGATATATCATATTCATAATCATACGTTCTAATATTGCATATTGGTTTTACACTATTTATGTTATGTTCTTGTTGCTTTTTACTGGCGTCGCGTGTAAAAACAATAGAAATAATACTCACAATTAATGAAAAGAATGCGATAAACGTTGTAATAACTACATAATTTGACATGAAAATTCATCATTGTATATTATTTTTAAGCTTTAAAGGTAACTCCTAATATAAAAATTTAAGCCGGGGAGCGGAGCGTGCTTTGTGAGCAGCGGTTAAGCGAACCAGCGGAAAATCTACAAAAGCAGTTGAATTGATTTTCCGCGTCGGAGAGCTTTTAGCGGCGAACAATAGCACCGACGCTAGACCGGCTTAAATGTCGCAAAAACATTCTCAGCAAGCACCTTTTCATATTCCACGCGGTATGGATAATACCCCAGTTTGTCATGGAGTTTTTGTGATGCGGTGTTTTCACAGCCGGTGCCGGAGCGGATGACCTTTGCGCCGTTTTGTTTTGCTTGTTGTTCTGCATAATCCATCAAATAGCGTGCAATGCCACAGCCGCGATGGGTTTCTTCAATGTAAATGTCCTGCACGTCCGCCCAAATAAAGGACGGGTCGTCGCCGTAAAACGGCACCCAAAAATATCCCACGATGTCATCTGTTGGTGTTTTGATGATGTGTGCAATACTGCGCGCATCATTCATGCTTTGTGTAAGTGCATTAAAAAATCCATCGGTTTGGTTGGCATCGCTGAACCAATTTGCACGGTATTGCGCATATCCAATATCCCGCGCCCAAGGGGTGTCGCATTCAAAATTGACTTTGCAATGACATTCCAGCACATAATCACGGTCATGTTTTGGATTAATGGGGCAAAATTTGAGTGTTGTAAAATCAAACATCATTAAATCTCATGCTCCTCTTCGGGGTGTTCTATCAATAAACCCAGCTCAACACGTACTTCTTTGGATTCAATATCGTTATTGCTGTAACAACAAGCATCAAATCCAATCAGTTGAAAACCATAATTTAAATAAAATGCCATCGCCGCATCATTGCTGGTTTGTGTTTCCAGCATCACCACGCGCCGCTTCTCATCTTTTGCGCGTGCAACCGCCAAATCCATGAGCGCAGTGCCGATGCCTTGGCGGTGCAACCGCCGATCGACCCACAGTTCATTGACGCGCAGGCGGTTGCTCCATTTTTCAATGGAGGTTTCGATAACCGCCAACAATATCCCATCGTCCACAATGCCCCATGCCAATACATCATCCCACCATGGCTGAAACAATTTATCCAGGTTTTCCGGATTTTCGGTACGCTTCACAAACGGCGGATCAAAGGCTTTTTGTGTGAGCGCGATGTGAAAGCCACCGGGGTTTTTCGTGATTGCAACATCGTAATAAGCATGAGAAGTACAACCCATATCTAAGGCATAATCCTTCCACTGCGCAGGGTCAAGCAATTGTATGTCTTGTTTGTTGTATGTTTTCATTTTAACGCCGCCTCGTTCCATTCGGTAATAAAATCTGCAAGCGATGGTTGACGTAATGCTTTATCATGTTGAACTGCGCGCCGCACAACATCGTATAATGCGCGGCTAAGTTGCCATGTGGGCGGCATGTCGTCCGTGAATTTCATCGCACGGTACACTTTTTCACCCTGCGCACGCCACGCAATGTCCGTTTCTTTATGAAAGGCAAAGAGTGAAAATGCCAGCGCACCCATTTGATATACCATAGTCACTTCGTCCATCACGCCGCCCAGTGTACATTCTTCCGGCGATACAAATCGTGATGAACCCCATAAGCCCATGTCGCCGACATAGGGTGATTTTTGATAAAAATCGATGTCACAAATCATAACTTGATTTTTTAGATAATCGTATAAAATGCTGCCGTCGTAAAAATCAATGGCGACATAGCCTTTGTGTGCTACAAGCAAATGAAAATCAACAATATCATTAAAGGCTTTCATTTTTTGCGCTGTTGGTAAGTTTAAAAATCGTTGGTGTTCCATACCGGCGATGGGTTCAATACCCACCGCGTCCGTCCATTCAAATATGGCGGTATAACCGCCGCCGATGGCTTCGGACGTGATGTATTTGATTAAATTCGGATGTGCCAGCAGTTGATAAGTATCACATGCATTTTTCAGCCATGTGATGGCAAGGTCGGTGTCGCCGCTGCATGCATAAAAATGGCGCGGCTTGGCACCGGCAAATTTTATAAAATATTTGTGTCCGTTTTTTTCTACACCGAAACACACATTGAAAGCTTGTTCATCAAACACCGTAAACACGGTGCCATATTTTTGCATGAATGAAAAATCATGATATGCCGCGAGTTCAAACGGTACATTGTCTATGATATGCGGCACCAACGTCATGCGGAGACCACCGCTTCTGCGGGAATCCATCCCGTTTTGCCGGTGGTATTTTTTGCAAACAGCCATGCATGGATGATCTCCAGTACGATGAGTTTGTCACCAATGGATTGTATGAGTTCGGTCGGGTTGTAATCTCTGTTTAACCGGTGGTCGGTGACAAACCGTATCGGGACATAGGTCGCGTATCCACTGATGGTGCATGGAAACCAGTGTGCAAATTCCGCACATTCTTCGCCGGTGATTTCTACGGCGGTTCCTTTAACAAAATCCGGAAATTGCCCTTCGCCTGCGTGGTTTTGAATGACGGTGACATTCATAGGTTCTATCTCCTTTAAAAGCCAATCAACAACCATTTTAATGCGGTCAGCACTTCGAAATAATTTGAAGATTGGAACAAAATAATGTTGTCGCTTTGTTTTTTAACACTCGGAAACCATGATGCCTTTTCCCAATCGATGTGACTGCGATAATGCAGTTCGAGTTCAAAATGCTTAGGAAGCGGAACCAATGCATGTGTCAAATCCTGTGAGAGTGCTTGTGCGGATAAATCTTTAATATTTTTTAAGGTTTCATCAATGGCATAATTGATGGTCATACCGCCCACACCCTCTTTCACCGCGCAGGTGATCAGCGATGGATGCAATTTTTTTGAATCATCACAGAGCATTTTATCTCCGCTGAGAAAAACCGTTGGTACATTGTAATAGGCACAGGCATAACTGTAAATAAGAAATTCACTGGCAATCATGCCGTTCATTTTAATTAAGCTGCATTTGCCCGAAACGGTGTGTGCCAGTGGGTTGCCGATGATGCTTGCGGCAGAATGATACCCCACAAACATCGCCGCATCAAAACTGTCGTCGATGCCGTCCACCATTACATGCGGATTGCCGGACCAGCCCCGGATGAGCTTTGTTCCCACGGGCATTTTGGTTGGGTCGATGTTGCATGCATACAGTCCATGTGCGTCCTTCACCACAATTTCGGTTGCTCCGGCAGCTTGCGCACCCTCAATACACGCCAATACTTCTTGTGTCATTTGAGCTTGATGCATCACCGCGTAAGACTGCTTTTCGATTACATCGTCACGTTGTGTGCTGGTGGTTACGCCTTCAATGTCAGCGCTGATAAAAATTTTCATGGTAAATCCTCTCAATCGTTATAAATTGGTATGTGAATGATTAAAAATAATAACATGATGTTTAATTTTTTAATTAATGCTAAGTGAAACATTTGTAGCGCAAATTTTCAGACAAGGAGCGCGCGATCTGCGCTCCGAAAACCGATTTGTCCCGCCACATTGGCGGCACGGCATTATTTATGTTAAATCATACCACAGGTTGACAATAATGTGTCAACAATGATGCGGGATGCGTTGTGATTATAATTCCGATATTTTAAATTTTTCGTGTCGGCTGCATTAAAAAAGACCGCTTCCGGAAATGAACCAAATATGTGCTTTTTTATAAAATGGAGGAAAACAATGGAATATATGCAGATAAAAGTTGCGGTGCATCATTTTTTTATTTGATATGGTATCGTTTTCATCAATGGGAAATATCCCCAAAAAACAGATTCATAAAAAGGTGCGCCTTTTTATGAAAAATTGGAGGATGGCGATGGATCCAAAAGGTAAACTTTTACTTGTTCTGGGGGTAATTGCTGCTATTTGCATTGTCGTTGCACTTGCAATAAATGCCCCGCCATTTATGTATCTTGTTTTCTTGGTTATCTTTGCGGTGTTGTATTTCATTTTCGCACCAATATACAATCAAGCGGCGGAACAGGGTGAATCGCTCATGAAGGATGGTTTGATTATAAACCGGGACATTGATTTCATGAAAGATGCTCAAACGTTTTCGCTCTCAAATATCAGTATGAACACCCTGATCGCTGCCATGAAAAACAATGGTTTGCCGTTTGATGGATTGGAATGGAAAACCGGCGAAAACGTGATGACGTTCACGTATCGTACTTGGGACGCTCAAATGGTTAAATTAGATGACAATGATGATGGCGTCCGGTGGGAATTTAGTTTTTTGTCATGGGAGAGAATGCAATATGGCGGTGCGGTAGATTTCACACCAATGAATATGTTATTAACCGCGGTTGAAAAATCGTTTGTCGCGCTTGACTCCAACACAAAGATACAAACAGAACGAATCAAAATAAATACCAACAGTAAATTTTTGTAATCAAGGGAGGACTTAAAAATGTTTGTAAATGGACCGGAAAACGCAACGCTGATCATCGTTTTGGTCAGTATCGGTTTGACCATTTTAATTTTAATCCTGCGTTATGTGCTCAGGCAAATTTTTAACAAAGTAGAAGATACCGTAGAGAATAAGTTTGCCGACATAAAGAATGAAAAAAATGAGGGCAAAGAAGAAAACTTGGCGGACAAATACAAGTAAGTTTTCCGCTTCCGTTGATATGATGGTGAAAAAACTTGATTCCATACAGCAGATTTTTTTGAATTCATATTCATTAAGATTAATTATTATGTAAATATATTAAAAGACGGCGAACCCAAAAAGTTTGCCGTCTTTATACGATGGATTGAATGTTTATTCTATAACCGGAGGTGTTGCGGTCAATAAATCAGCTTTCGCTCGGTCAAGCAGCGAGACTCTTTTGGTTTTCATAAATGCAGATACATTCTCTTCGTCCGTCATCTGCGTTCAAAGTGGTGGAAATCCAGAGGGGAGCGCCAATTGCCGCCCCAAATCCAGCCGCGTGAGATGAATGCGTTGTACACCGCATCGCCGCGAATGATCATGCCGGGGCGCACATCGTCACGGTTGGTATAGGCGGCGCCGGCAGCGGGCCAAATGGTATTGCCGCGAATGTATGGATTTTGCACCGGATTGATGTCAATTGCCATGCCGAAGGCATGTCGCGAGAGCGTTGTTGTTCCGGCGATAACGCGGAAGTTAAAGGCAACGCTGTTGTTGTCTGCCATTGAAAGATAGTCTTCTGCATTGTAAAAATCAATCAGCCGTATGCGTTCAATGGGAAATCTTGCTTCAAAAATCTCTTTGAAAATGTCCAGCACTTCTTGACCGATTTCATAGGCCACAATCATGTGGCCAATTTGATGCGCACCATCAAAATCCACGTGGGAAATGGTTAAATAAGTCAGAAAATCAAAACCAAACGGCGTATTTTCATGGAAGGAACTGTTGGTGATGAGCGTTTTAATGTCATGGGGCAATGGTTCCATCGTAAATATCGGTTCTGAGATGGCTGGCGATGTGACCGTTTCAAAGATGACAGTGTTGCGTGTGCCGACCCAGCGGATGCGGTAGCCCAGTATTGTTGCGATTTCACGCAAACTAAAAAAAGTTTCTTCGTTAATGGTGGTTCCGGTCAATTCGCTTTGGGTTTCCGGTGCGACATGAAACAGTTTATACACCAAGTCGGCGGGGATAAAATTCACGCCGTTTATATTTTTCGCAGTGATGCGTTCATTCCGTGCGTTGATCTGTAATGTCAACGGCACGTCCGTCCACGTCGCCGCATATACAGGCATCCCTGCATACAGCAACATTAAAAAGCATAATGTAAGGGTGGTGATTAATATTGTTTTCATGTTATTCTGTCCTTTAATTTTTAATGCATTCGGTATGTGCCAATGCGGATGGCAGTATTGTACCATGTATTAAGGGGTTTGTCTTTCCGATATAAAAGAAGCTATGAAAAAAGGCATATGTGACAATATGCCTTAATGCATGATTTGAAATAAACATCAATATGATGCTAATGTTTCCCCCAGCGAAAAAGCCTTTTCGCAATCTTTCAAAAATACCGTTCCCCTCCGCTTTAATCGTTTATTGCCGTTGATGATGGATATGGCATACTTATCGTAATTATCAAATTAGTAGGTGGATGTAACTATCAAAGATGTTGAACTGCCAAATGTATTTTTTAGTTGTTTCTCATTTTTCTTAAATATTTTATTGTAGCCGAATATCGGTAAAGTAAGATAAGGAACATTCATAGTATAAATAAATGCAGTCTTTATTTTCTTCCCAAATGATGATGGTTTTAATTCATATGAAACGTAAGGGAAAATTAAGCGTTCCCAAAAAGACCTCATTTCTCCGGTAACAGAGTTAAAATAAATCGGAGAGCCAAGTATAAGAGCATCACAATCACATATTCTTTGTAGAACTGGCTCTAAATCGTCTTTCATAATACACTTTTCAATAATAAGTCCCTTGTGCTTACAAGCAAAGCAACTAATACAACCCTTAAAGTTTAAGTCATATAAATTTACAAGTTCTGTTTCTGCGCCCATTTCTTTTGCACCGTCAAGGCATTTTTCAAGCAAAGTATGAGTATTCCATTTTTTCCTTGGACTACCGTTTATAGCGATAATCTTCTTTTGACGTTCCATTTTTGATTTCACTCCTTTGTGGCTTACACTTTCTGAAAAAACATTCATTACGACTACGTTTGTAATGGTAAGCCCCATACCAATAATCGCGGGGGTATCAAGGGTTTGCCTATGCCAAAACCAGCCGACTAATGTTATCAGTATAATTCTGACACCAGATCATGTTGCATATGCGACACAAACAGGTATGGTTCTTATGACAAGAGAAAGAAAAAACAAAACGCTACCATATTCAACGAATGCAATTATTGACAGAATGAGATTAGTAAATCCGTTTGATGCCTTTAATGAATTTGTTGTTATGTTCTCATTTATAATAGCCATTATTAAAAAATCCAATTTATCCTGCTCATTTTGCCTCTCCGTTGATATTCTTCGAGATAACTTCCCAAAATTGTTTAATATAAAATGCGGCGAGAGATAGGCTGTATGCGTAAACTAAAATTTCAAAGATTGCATTAAATGGTGTTAAAGCATCTAGCGAACCCGAATAAAAGCTAAACATAAAGCCATTTAACGAATGGAAAATCAAGCCCCCTGCATTTATCAACCCGAATAGCACCGCTAACGTGTCATGCTTTTTCAGTAAAGCATACACCAGAAGCCACGATAGCAAAGCAAAAACAGTATTGGGTAATGCAAACGACATAAACCACGGCACATATCCATAGACAACCTCTTCAGGCGGCAACACTCCCAAAAATCGAACCAAATACAATGTGTTCACTGTTGAGTTGAATATGCTTAATATAGTAAGTAATTTACGGTGTGGCATATGAGCCTCCTTGAGCAATTATTTTCACAGGCGTTTAAATTGCCTGCATTGTGTTTTCCAACACAATGTATCATAATATACATTCGGACGGCTATCAACAAACAATCTATTTGTTATATGTACGTTAAAATACACATTAGGCAGTTTATGTTGGATATGCAAAGGAGCATTTATATGACCATGAAAATCAAAGAAGATAAGCGCGTAAGAAAAACAAAGCGAGCCTTGCGGTTAGGGCTTGCTGAACTTCTTGCAGAAAAGAGCATACAGAATATAACAGTAAAAGAATTGAGTGATAAAGTTGAGATTAATAGGTCTACATTCTATGCTAATTTCACAGATATTTATGACCTATACCATAAGACAGAAGATATTGTGATTCAAGAAATAAGCGATATTTTCTTAGAGAATTATGCGTCAAATCCACAGGCTTTTTTCGAGATTTTATTTAAATATATCTATGACAATAAGCAAATATGCAGTATGTTTTTTGGACGCAATGTAAGCCCCTCTTTTTTCAGCCGTCTTACCAATCTACTAAAAGAAGCACGCTTAACCTGTTGGCAAGATAATTACTCAATTGCAGACATATCCGAAGAATTGGAATATTACGCACATTTCTATCTTTCGGGCGGTCTGGCTACTTTAGATAAATGGGTTGATGGCAACTTTGAATATTCGGCTGAAAAGTTAGTAGATATATTTGCAGACATGGAGACTACCTTTGGAAATTTCATTAAAAGTAAGTTTTCATAATACGCTTGGGGTTCATCAACTTGTTGCAAAAATATGCTGAACAAAATGAGTGCAGCAAGCCATCACGTGACAGCCTACTGCACTCAATTTACATACTCATCAATGCCAACGCCTCTCGAAACAACCCACGTACAATATCCCAATTTCAGCCATTATAACCCTTATACGTTTCGCATCAGTGGCGCAAACTGTGCCGCCCATATTATAAACGTGCCGCAATATCTGCTTAATGTTGTACCATGACTTGCCATGTTACACCAAAACGGTCTTTAACTTCGCCGTACAGCGGCGACCAAAACACCGATTGCAGCGGCTGCGTTATTTGTCCGCCATCTGCGAGTTTGTCAAAGATTGTTTGTACTTCGCTTTCGGTTTCGTACATGATTAAAAATGAGATGTTTTCACCAATGCCGTTTTCGGTGCCGCCATCGGTGATTGAAAAAGCTGCTCCGCAAATCATCACTTCAGAATGCATCACAAACATCGGCGGCAAGGTATCCAGTCCTGTGTTTTTGGGTGCGTCTTTGGCATAATTAATTTCTTTGACAGTTGCATCAAGTGTTGTTTTATAAAATTCAATGGCTTCGTTGGCTTCTCCGTTAAAATGAATGCATGTCATGAACATAAGCTGTCTCCTTTATTGTTAAGATGATAACATCTTTTTCACAATGTAGCGGTCGGTGTTTTCACCGATGACGTGAAAACCCATTTTTTCATACAAGGAATAGGGGCCCATAAAACTTTTGCCGGTGTCGCCAAACTCCTTTGCCGGGATGGCGTACACTTGTGCATACCCTTCATGTTTTGCATCCTCGCATACCTTTCGCAGCAGCATTGCGGCGATGCCTTGGCGCATATATTCCGGTGCGATGGCGAAGCAGAATACAAATTTTGATTTCACACCGTCAATGCACCGCTCAATCGGAAGTGCTTCGTTGTTGCGTAAATGCTCCATGCACTGATGGCAGGCGGTTTTGTCGTTGGCATTACACCAGCCAATAACTTTGTCCTGATGATATGCCAAATATCCTTGAATCGCGCCGCTTTCCACACGTTTGAGTGCCGCTTTTCTGCGCTGCACGGGATCCTCATACCAATACGATCCACCCGCGTTGTAGGCGGCATCTGTGCACCACATAATGCAGTAGCATTTCATTTTCTTTTCTCCGTAGTGCTCCGTGGTGTCAAAAAAATGCAAATAATCTTCAACCAAATCAGGGATCAATTTTTTAATCTCGATGTTGTGCATACAGCCCACACTTTCTAATGGTGTTGCGTTATAAGATGTATTTCATGATTCAACTGTACCACAAAAAACATAAAACTGCACGACTGTTATTCTGAATCCTGTTGTACATGTTCTGCTGCGGTGATGCCAATTTCGGAAGGTTCTGTTTTAACGACCACCAAATAATAAAACATATGGCAAAGCCAGATGCCTCCCACAATGACCTTTCCGATGATATGTACATGGAAGAGGAACAGTACGACAAAACTAATCAAGAACATAAAACTCATCCAGCCGATGACTTTAATCTTTTGCGTGGGCGTCATGATACGGCGGCTGTAAAGCAGTACCACTGAATTTTTGTATAATCTTGTGGATTTAAGCCATGCATCGAGCTTCGGGGAGCTTTTGGTAAAACAAATTGCACTCGCCAGCATGAAAGGAACGGTTGGCAATAATGGCAGCACACTGCCTGCTGCGCCAAGCCCAAAACATAAAATCCCCACCGCAATGTATAAGTATTTCAACATGAGAGCACCTACTTAGTAAAATAAATAAACGGTATATGTTTCGCCGTTTATTATAAAATAAATTTTGCATGTGCAGAAAAAATACAATGTGAACAATATCTTCATTGAAAAGAGGACCGTTTCAGATAAAACGATCCTCTTAACGGTTATTTTTAAATCGTATTATGCACAGCAGCAGCAATCAACATCAAATCTGTCTGCATTCATAACTTTATTCCATGCATGGACAAACGCACGGATAAATTCTTCACCGGCATCATCGGATGCATACACCTCAGAATATGCACGCAATTGTGCATGCGAACCAAAAATAAGATCCACGCGTGTGGCGGTCCATTTTTGTGCACCGGTTTCACGGCATACACCAATGAAGAGGTTTGCGTCATCGGTGGCTTTCCATTCGGTTTTCATGTCGCATAGATTTACAAAAAAGTCTGTGGTTAATGCTTCAAAACGATCCGTCAACACACCTTCTTTTTTGTCTTGATAATTGACACCCAGCACACGAAGCCCGCCAATCAGTGCGGTCATTTCCGGAGCGGTTAAATCAAGAAGCTGCGCCTTGTCAACCAACAGTTTTTCAGGCAATGCACTAAAATCACGTTGCAAATAATTTCTAAAGCCGTCATAAATCGGTTCAAGCACTGCAAAAGCGTTGACATCTGTTTGTTCTGCCAGCGCATCCACGCGGCCCGGAATAAATTTAACTTTGTGTTCAAATCCTGCTTTTTTAATGGCTTTTTCAATACCCACGGCGCCGCCAAGGACGATGATGTCCGCGACAGAAATGCAGCGGTTGTCATTATTAAAAGCTTTTTGGATTTCATAATATTTTTCCAGTACGGGTTTTAGTTTTTCAGGTTCATTGACTTCCCAGCCAATTTGCGGTTCAAGGCGGATGCGGGCACCGTTTGCACCGCCGCGTCTGTCAGAGCCGCGGAAGGTTGATGCGGATGCCCATGCGGTTTTCACCAGTTGTGAAATGCTAAGACCCGAATCGGCAATCGCTTTTTTGAGTTCGCAAAGGTCATCGTCAGAAAAAGTGCAGCCGCATTTTTCCGGCAGTGGATCTTGCCAAATATAATGCTCTTTTGGCAGATCATTGCCGACATACAGGGACACCGGACCCATGTCTTTGTGGGTTAATTTAAACCATGCTTTTGCAAAAGCATGTTCAAACAATTCCGGATCTGCATAATATTTTTTACAAATTTCAAGATAAACAGGGTCGTACTTTAATGAAAGATCCGCCGTGGTCATCATGGGGCGATGCATCACACCTTTAACATGCGCATCCACCACCATGTCTTCTTCGGCGACATTTTCAGCCAGCCAAATGTATGCGCCGGCGGGTGATTTGGTGAGTTCCCAATTGTATTTTAACAGTACTTTTAAATAGCCCATGTCAAATTTGGTGGGGTTTGGTTTCCACGCACCCTCAATGCCGGAAGATATGGTATCTTCCGAATGGCCTTTTCCGTAATTTGACTTCCAGCCAAGACCCATCTCTTCAATGGGTGCGCCTTCCGGTTCGCGGCCCACATGGGTTGCGGGTGCTGCACCATGCGCCTTGCCAAAAGTATGTCCGCCTGCAATGAGCGCAACGGTTTCTTCATCGTTCATGCCCATGCGGCTAAATGTTTCGCGTACATCCTTTGCCGACTCCGCGGGGAGTGGTTGTCCATCCGGTCCTTCCGGATTAACATAGATCAAACCCATTTGTACCGCCGCAAGCGGAGAGTCGAGTTGACGGCCTTCGGAATAACGTCCGTCCGATGATTTGCCGCTGAGTTCCAGCCATTCTTTTTCTGCGCCCCAATAAATATCTTCTTGGGGTTCCCATACATCTTCGCGACCGCCGGAGAAACCCACGAGTCTGCAACCCATGGACTCAATCGCCACATTGCCCGCAAGAATCATCAGATCCGCCCACGAAAGGGATTGACCATATTTTTTCTTGATCGGCCACAACAAACGGCGCGCTTTATCCAGCGATACATTGTCCGGCCATGAGTTCAGCGGTGCAAAGCGCTGGGTGCCATCGCGTGCGCCGCCGCGGCCGTCGAGTGTGCGGTACGTGCCTGCACTGTGCCATGCCATGCGGATAAAAAATGGTCCGTAATGGCCATAATCTGCCGGCCACCATGGTTGCGAATCGGTCATGGCTTTTTTTAAATCTGCCTTTACCGCTTCAATGTCAAGTTGTGCAAACGCTTCTGCATAATTAAACGTTTTGCAATAAGGATTGCCTGACGGTGGATTTTGATGGAGCACCCCTAAATCCAGCGCATTTGGCCACCAATCTTTGTTGGTTGTGCCATGTGTAAAATCGGGGCGTTTGCCGCCGCCGTGCCCTGTTACCGGACATTGTCCCATAATGAGACCTCCTTAAAAAATATTATTCATTGCAACTTGTTGTTTCGCACAAGTTGATTTGATTTAATAGAATGAATTAATCATACCCATTATTTATTGAGAATGATTACTAATAACAGAAAAATACAATTTTTGTATGTAATGTGCGTTGCAAAAATATTTTACTAAGAATTGGTCCAAATGTCAAAATATGTCATCAAATTGTTAGTAAATGCTAACGCACTTTGTTGGCAAAGTGTGAACAGGAACCGTTCATATAGTGTGAGCGGTTCCTGCTCACACAGTGAGAATGTCTTTTGTTCTCACAGTGAACGACTTTGCGCTCACATTGCAACGCACAAAGGATTTTCGGTTTAATGGTGCACCAGTGCATCAATAAACAACATTAAAAAGATGCCCAAGAAAACACCGACCATGGATGTTTGGAAGGTGCGTTTTTCAACGCATTTGGGGATCAGCTCATGCAGCGCCACCCAAATCATCGCACCACCCGCAATACCCATGGCATACGGAATGATGGCATCAATATTGATGGCTGCAAAAAAGCCGATCACGCCCGCAACAAAACCCAAAAAGCCGGAGGATTGTCCAAAAATAAAACTTTTAACCGTTGAAGCGCCTTCTCCTCGGAACGTGATGCCCGCGGCAGAGCCTTCCGGGATGGTGTGCAGTCCAATGGCGAGGATGATGGGGATGAACGGAACCACATCACCCATGGAAAAACCGGCGCCCAAAGTCCCCAACAACACCCCCAGTGCAAGTCCCTCCGGTACGGTGTGCGCTGACAAAGAGCCGGAAAGCAAAAAGCCATGTTTGTATGCCAAATCCGCTTTTCCGTGCGTCATGCGTTCATGCGAGATGTCATGAAGTTTTTTGTCGAGCAACATGGATACACCGAAACCAATGCCAAACGACAGCGGCACGGCAAGCCATGCCGGGATGCGTGCGCTCATTTCCGCCGCTTCAATCGCGGGATGCAACAGTTCAACGAAACTCACCATGATGATGACACCGGCGGCAAACCCCATTGCCAGCGTCGATGTTGCACTCCTTTTGTCTTTTAAAAACGCGAATATTGCTGCGCCAATCGCCGTCGCAAACCATGTCACCGAGGCGATAATTAAAATAATAAATAGATTGTTCATGTTCTAATCCTTATCTGTGATTTTGGCGAACCCGCAGTGCCGCCAATGCGTTTTACTGTATATGTACTGTTTCGTGATGCGCTCTTGCAAAAATAAATGGATTGCAATTGCTGTATATGATTTGTTTTTTTCATTGTAACACAATGTCATGATGATTTGAACCCTCACTGTTTTTTTACAAAAAGCGGCTTTTTTGTGACATTTTCTCTATGTTGTGGGAGGCGGAAACTTCACCCCTATGTTATACTATTTACAGTGTAACAACGTGAGGGAGTAGTTTGCACAGTTCTCTGTGTGGCAAGTCAACATACTGACCGAGATTCGGTCTGGCTTGTCTTAAATAACGAGACTCATGTATGGCTTTTTTGCTATACATGACTTCCTCGATTTCCCCTTGAATTGATTGGAACTCATGAACAGCAAATGGATGGTTATGAGTTTTTATTATTTGAGGAGGAATATTTATGGGTTATCAAAACGACACGGTATGGAAAAAAATGCAAGGCTTCTTGCCGGAGCGAAACAGGCTGACTGCGGAGAATGTCCCCGACGAATACTACTTGCCCTTGCTGAACATGGAAATTCACATAGACCATTACAGGGTAGAAAATCCAAAATCAACGTTGATTTTACTTCATGGTGTTGGTGGGAATGGGCGTTTACTTTCTTTTATTGCCACACGCTTACAGGCGAACGACTATGAAGTTATTGCTCCTGATTTGCCCCTATACGGTTATACAAAGTATCGCGGAAAAATTACCTATGACACATGGGTACAATGTGCAAAATCTATTGTATCTCACTATCAAAAGCAAGGGGTGAAAGATGTCGTATTGTTTGGGCTTAGTGCCGGCGGTATGCTTGCTTATCAAGTGGCTTGTGAGTGCAAGGACATCAAGGGCATAATCGCCACTTGTATACTCGACCAACGTAACCCAATTGTCACAAGGGGGACTGCAACTAATCTGGTAATGGCAATTACAGGGAAACCGTTTTTATGGCTAGTAAACAAACCTTTCGGCGAAGTGCGATTGCCCATGAAAATGGTTACGAAAATGAAGTCACTCGCCAATAACGAAGAATTGGTTAAACTACTCATTCAAGATAAAAGGGCTTCCGGCATTTCTGTTCCAATATCGTTTTTGTATACCATGCTAAATCTCAAAATCAAAGTAGAGCCAGAGAAATTTAATGTATGTCCGTTTCTGCTGGTTCACCTGGAAAAAGATACTTGGACGGATGTATCACTAAGCCGCCTATTCTTTGATAAGTTGGCTTGCACAAAGGAAATTTCCATGTTAAAAGGTGCAGGGCATTTCCCGATTGAAGAGCAAGGGCTTATGCAATTAGAGGATAACTGTTTGCGGTTTTTAAAGCGTGTTATGCCGTAATCATTTGTTGCCTTATGCTGTATATGATTTTATTAAGATGGGGGTGTCTTGCTTTTTTTAACAAGACAATCCCCCGTGCGGCCTACCCTCTATCTCTAGTTTATAAAGGAAGAAATCTGCTTTTGCAAACCATATTGGTCAATAATGCCCATTAGGATTATTTATCCGCCAAACCATGCTTATGTTTTTCATACCATGAGTTTATTTCATCGTCCGTATCTGTTTTTAAGGTGCGGAATATTTCACGAGCAAACTCCAACGCCGCTGTTTCATTTGCAGTAATAAACCCACCGTCATTGATGACTTGTGTCACCAAAAAATGTTCCTGTCCTTTATAGACTTTTTCATTTTCGAGCATTTCTTCAAAATATTCCAATTCATCACCAGTATGTTTTATGTTATTTAGGAAGCCATGCTTGGCTAAGAATACAGTAGCGCCACAAATAGCGGCAATAGGAACGCCGCTTTTATTAGCCTTTCTCACAAAATCGGCAATCTCATCATAGCGATTTTCTCCCCATGAAAAACTTCCAGTCAAGATTATCATGGCGAGATTATTAAAGTTCTGATAATCCTCTATATCGTAATCTACTTCTGCTCTCATACCACCGATGGATACTTTAGGTTGTTTGTCAACGCCGATTGTCTTAACAGCGTATTGTTCGGTAAAACTAATCCCAACAATTGCGTGGCTTGCTTCCCAATCGGCCCAATGGTCGGTTAAGAACAACAACACTTCTTTAGTCTTGGGCATTTTCATTCTCCTTTTGGTTTGTATTTTAGCGAGTTGTGTGTCACTCCGAGTGAAAGTATAGCATGGTGTTGTGACAGCAGTATGTCACACTTAAAAATATTTTTTGTAAATTTTCTTCACTCTGTTTTTAATGGCTTCACGGAAATGTTCAGGCTCCAATACTTCAACATGCTCTGCATAAGACAGCACAAAACCATGCACCCAATCACCCTCTCTCCACGGCAGCGTTATAATGCAGCCGCCGTTTGGCTGTTCGTCTATTTCATCTTCTTCAAAGTCTTCAATAAATCGGCATTTCATTTCTTGCTCTATGCGGAGTTTAATGACTGCTTCGTTTCGAGTATCATCATCGGTAAAGGTATCATTCGTATCAGATAGAACACGTTCTAAAAAATGATTATCTGTCACAACCAGATTTTTCACTCGTGTTAATTTATATACCCTCATGCTTTCTCTAGTAAGGCAGAAACCTTTTAGATACCAAGACTTGGACTTAAACCAAAGCTGAATCGGTTCCACGCACCGAAATGTTTTATCACCCTTGCTATCATAATAATCAAATTTAGTAATTCGTCTTTCCAGTATGGCGGATTTGAAATCATAAAAATAATCGTTTGCTCTACCCCAGTCGGAAAAATCTACGTGCAACCAATTTGTTACGGTCTTATTGAATATCGTGGACAGCCTTTTTAAAACTTGGTCAGCTTCCGAAATATGCATGTTTGATAATCCATGAAGGGCGGTCAATACTTCATTTTGATCCTGCTCACTTAGAATTGATTTAGTCAGCACAGAACTAGACAGAAGGCTAACGCCGCCGCTTTTGCCTTTTTCGGTATATATGGGAATTCCTGCAATACTTAGTGCTTCTATATCACGATAAATTGTCCGCCTTGACACGCCAAGCAGTTCTGCTAATTCTCTTGCGGGTACGTTTTTTCTGTGTAGTAAAATAAAGACTAATTCCAGTAGCCTGTTTATTTGCATCTCAATCACCAAGTTTATTATAACATACAAACATGACACCAAATGTCACACTTATAGTTTTCATATGCTTTATCGCTCTCCGAAACTATAAAAAATTCCTCTTGAAAAAAACTAAATGGCTCATGCACAAGAAAATAATCCATTATTACAATGCTGCGCTTGATTGACTTGTTGGCATAATTGGGGCGATCATACCCACAAAGGACTTTCCACCGCTGGAACGCTCTTTTTATATCCATGTATTTACAATATATTACATAAATGTTAAAATATAGTATTGGAATTTAATAATTTCGATGAAAATAAAATACGAAAAACGTACATGACAAACAATGCAGAAGGAGATATCGTATGCGAAAAAATTTATTATTATACACAGGGTCTGTGACCGCGCTGATTACTTTGTTGTTTTCGGTCATGCTAATCGACAGAGGTGATGATGCACTTCGCGTTCACCAACATCTAAACCGTCCAAATGAAAATGCATTGGACGCATGTTTGACGGCGGACGAGGACGCGCTTTGTACACATTTACCCCTTATTGTGATTGACACGATGGGGCAAGATGTGCCGGGTCGCCCGCTGGGTTTTGGTGAATTTAATCCGTCATCAGACTTGCATTTTATTTTTGAAACCACGGAAGACGGCGGCACAGAGATAAATGCCAATGTAAAGATTATTGACAATACAGATCAGTGGAATCATGACAACGATACACCCATGTTTGAATCTTTGGCATCCATGCGCATACGTGGGCGGTCGTCACGATTTTTTGACAAACCCAGTTATCGTATACGGCTGATTGATGACCATGAAAACAACAACCGATTACCATTGTTGGGCATGGCAGCCAGCCATGAATGGGTGCTGCATGGACCTTTTTTGGATAAAACACTCATGCGCAATTATGTGTGGATGAATATTGCGTCGGAGGTCATGCGCAATCAGTTTGTTCCGGATGTGCGTTTTTGTGAACTGATGGTCAATGGTGAAAATCAAGGTTTGTATGTGCTGATGGAAACTCCGCGTGTTGAAGCGAACCGCATCAATTTGAACCGGTTTAGACCGGGAATGCCTGAAACGAGCTATTTTTTTCGTATTGACTGGACACAGCATCCGGAACGAAAAATCAATACCTTCAGCAATTTTACATTAAGGCTTGAGTACGACAGTCATGTTGAAATATTGTACCCTTCGCAAATCAATCAAAGTGAACCGGTGGTGCGCTATATTACAAGCAGCATCAACACATTTGAGCGGTACCTATATTCTGTTGATTTGCTGCGGCAGCCGGAGCGGCTGGAGCAATTTATTGATATTGATTCCTTTGTTGATTTTTATCTGATGAATGAATTTGTCGGCAACAATGATTTGTTTTTATTTTCAACGTATTTTCATAAAGACATCAGAGGACGGTTGGTTGCCGGTCCGGTTTGGGATTTTAACAATGTTTTGGACAATTTTTTTACCAATCTGCCGTATGATGAATTTTATTTGCATGGACGCGGCTGGCTTAACCGTTTGTTTTTGTCTCCGGTATTTGCCGAAAAAGTGATTGAACGCTGGGGTGTATTGCGAGAGACAACTTTATCGGAAGAACGTCTGCTTGGTTATATGGCGGATGTCGAAACATGGCTGGGCAGCGCAATTGACCGCAATTTTGAAATTTGGGGATACAGCTTCGATTACCGAAATCTGAGCACAATGGCACGGCGAAGTTTGGCTTCCGGCGAGCGTGCACAAGGGTTGACCTTGGCAGATGTTAATCCTTCCAGTTATGAAGAGGCAATGGATCAAATGCGCGCATTTATGATCATTCGCGGACGTTGGATGGATGAAAACATTGATGTTTTGAGAAAATACAGCCATCCGTCACGGCATGCATTGTGGTATCAACCTGAATGGCCATAAATTTAATCCAATGGGGATGCATTTATAGATTTTGAACCATATTGTCATCAAACTGTAACTTCCAAATGCTGGAATTAAATTTCGGATTACGGTATGATAATAACCGCTGACACATTTTTGTCAGCGTACATATATAAACAAGTGAATCATATTTTTCGGCAAAATTATTTTGTCGTCCCTTTTTGTCTTTGTGCAGATGGTTTTAAAATAATCTGCGCCGTGTGGTTTATATAGAAAGGACAACATCATGCAGGTCATCAAGCATCCATTGTTGGCAAAAATTCAAGCACTTGAGCCCGCCACAGATACAAACAGTACCATTTCTGAAAATCTTTCGCGCACGGCAAAAATTCAGCGTTTTAAGGAAGACATGCTGCGTCAGGAAAGTGAGAATCACAAACCATCCTATCCTAATGCAGTGATGCACCGGTAAACCTGTGTACCATAATACATACTGGCTTCTTTACAATTTTATCCATTGCGTTTAAAATATGTTTTAAGAAAACATATTTATTGGAGGAAGCACATGAGCGTATTCGCGCGTTTTAAAAAGATTATGTCATCAAAAATCAACAGTGCACTGGATAAGGCTGAAGATCCCGCCAAAATGGTTGATCAAACCTTGCGTCAATTGGCACAGGATCTTGCGGAAGTAAAAAAACAAACCGCCACTGTCATGGCAGAAGAAGCCCGAACACGCCGTGAAGCGGATGCAAATCTTGCCGAAGTGAAAAAGAACATGGATCTTGCGAAAAAGGCCCTCGCAGCCGGCAATGAAGATCATGCCCGCGTATTTTTAAATAAGAAAAATGAACTGGAAACATTGGGTGTGACATTACAAAAAGCCGCAGAGGCTGCGCAAGTGAATGCGGTGCAAGTACGCAAAATGCATGACAAACTCATTAAGGACATGAGTGCGCTGCAAGCACGCAGAAACACAATCAAAGCTAATCTTTCCATGGCAAAAGCCACCGAACGTGTGAACAGTTTTTCAAGCGGTTCAAAATCCGAAGGAGCCTTTGCCGCATTTGAGCGGTATGAAAAACAAGCGCAAGACCGTTTGGATAAAGCAAATGCATTGACCAAGCTCAATGAAGTCCCGGAAGATGATGCCAAGTCACTGGCGAATCTGTACGCTTCCGGTGGCGGTGCTGCACTCGAAGATGAGCTGAGTTTGTTAAAACAAGAAATGGGCATTGCGACGACGTCGGCAAACAATGACAACATCATGGCATTGTATCAGGAACTGGGCCTACAACAGTAAGAAAAAAGGACGTTTGTAAACCTGAAAAAATGCGCGTGTTTATAAACATCTTTAATATAAACAATAAAAATCGGAGCCAATGCATATAAAACGGCTCCGATTTTTTTGTGTTAAAATTCATGCTCAATAATGTCTTCGCCTTCAAGGTCAAGCGCGTCTTCAAAATCATCATAATCATCATCGTAGTCTAATGACAAAGCCGGAACGTGGTCAAGTTCTGCAAATTTTTGCTTCATCGTGGGGTTGTTGCGGGTTAAGCGTTTAATGGTAATTTCCTTTGCTTTGTCATTGGCGAGGCGCAAGTTGTTTTCTGATGAGAGCAAGGCATCCTTTGTTTTTTGTAAGGATTTGATGGTTTTGTCGATTTCGTCAATCGCGGTTTTGAACTTGCGGCTGGCGAGGTCATAATTTTTATGAAAACGGGATTTAAACTGTTCCAAATGATCCTCAAAATTGGAGATGTCGATGTTTTGATTTTTAATCACACTCAACTCACGTTTGTACTGCATTGCATTGAGTGATGCGTTTTTTAACAGTGAAATAATGGGGATAAAAAATTGTGGACGGATGACATAGGTTTTGGGGTAACGATAGGACATGTCAACGATACCGTCATTGTATAAGTCGTTATCTTGTTCCAACATGGACACCAATACGGCATATTCGCAGCCTTTTTCATGCCGATCCTTGTCCAGTTCTTTGAGAAAATCTTCATTTTTTTTCTTTGTCGCAGTTTCATCCGCTTCATTTTTCATCTCAAACATAATGGAAATGATTTCATTTTTTTCAGCGTCAAAATCCCGGAAAATAAAGTCGCCTTTGCTTCCGGTACGCGCATCATTGTCTTTCTCAAAGTATGCGAGTGGGAATGCCGCGGCACGCAAGCGATCAAATTCATGTTTGCAATGCTGCTCTAAGGACTCACCCAAAAGCTTTACATTTTGTTTTGCCTTCATGTCACGGTATCGTTCGATTTCCTGTTGTAAATGATTTTTTTCAAATGAGTGAACTTCTTTTAATGTATTTTCTTTTAATTGATATTCATTGTCTTTTGTTTTTAATTCATGCTGTAATTGGGTCACGGTGGCATGCATCTTTGAAACAGCAATTTGTTGATCTTTGGCGGCGGTTTCATCTTTTGATTTTAAGGCGGCTTCAAGGGATGCGATCACCGCTTCTTTTTTAGATTGCGCTTCAAAATTTTGTTTTTCAAGATTTGTGATGGTGATGAATTGATCCTGCTCTTTTTTTGCGAGTGCCGCCTTATATGCATCGCGCTCTTGTTCCGCTTTTTTAATGGCATCCGTCACGGCAAGATTTATTTTTATTTGGGAGGATTCTTCTTTGGCGTCAAGTTCTGCGCGCAAGCGTGAAATTTCAACATCTTTTTTTGCCTGTGCCTCCAGCATGTATTTTTCGGTTTCCGCAGTGGCTGTTTTCACCGCATCATTTTTGGCGTTCATATACAATGTTTCGCGCTCTTTGAGCTCGGATTGGAATTGTTCATCGCGGACTTGTTTGATGATGTCTGCCAGTCCGGATTCATCCGGTGTAAAAACAGTGCCGCAATGGGGGCATTTGATGGATGACATGGAATCCCTCCTTAGAATATGTTTTTTTTATTATAACACATCAAATGTCCGGTCGAATCAACAACCGCATCGGCACAATAATCGGGGATTTATAAACATAGGACGCATGCATAAATGATAAGATATATGCTGTGGATGGAGCATAACGCGGGAGTTTGACACTTGTTGACACCTTATATTTTTAAAACATCAACAAACACAAGGCATTGAGCCTTATTTTTTTGTCAAATCTTGTGATTATATATTGCGTAAAACCACGTAAAGTGCTATAA
>Ga0209755_10002257_pt1 | contig 26865 bp, 26 predicted proteins | sample TergutCo191P1_FD_187301 | JGI IMG/M metagenome (GOLD analysis project Ga0209755, IMG submission 187301) | Cornitermes sp. P1 segment gut microbial communities from Petit-Saut dam, French Guiana - Co191P1 (SPAdes) (version 2) | ecosystem: Host-associated > Arthropoda: Insects > Digestive system...
GGCAGCACCCTTTTTGTCGGGAATTTTATCCCAAGGCGGTGAACTCTGAACTCTATCCGCTTCTTGCAGTGTATTTTAATTATTACGTTTCAAGCAACAACTAAAATACAAACATTATTATACGAGGCGGTGATTCTCATATGAGCAAGAGGGCAGTTATAAAAGCAAGGGGAATTTTGGGACTGATGCTTATTACCGTGGCTATTTTGTTTTCGACGGGTCTGCTGAGCCGCGGGCCTTGGGAACATGTTTGGGAAAACGCAGGGGATGTGTTCGCCGATTCGTTTTCATACGCGCCGGAAAAAACAAACGGAAACATCATCGGCCTTAATGATATCATCTTTGTGCCGCAGGTTATTCCCACGCAACGTGAAGTCCGCAAGCTTCTGCCCCCGTCCCCGGAATATGTCGCCCGGCTGATGGATTTTGATTATCTCACGCGCAATATATTTTTGGTAGACCGCTATACGATTTTATTTCCCTCGGACATCGACGTGCCCGCATTTTTGGAAAAGGATTTAACAATTGACACAACCGTTGACGGGCCTCAGGTGCTGATTTTTCATACCCATTCCATGGAGGAATTTGTAGACAGCGACCTGAACGACCCCATGGGGGGAATCATGGGAGTCGGCCGGTATTTGGCGGAGCTTCTGGCCGCCCGCGGAATACAAACGATGCATTACACGGGGCGGTTTGACATGATTAACGGAATATCCGCCCGACCGGGCTCCTACGAGCGCATGGAGCCTGTGATTCGGCAAATTCTCGCGGACAACCCTTCGATTCAAATGGTAATTGACCTCCACCGGGACGGCGTCCCCGAACATGTTCCGCCCTTCATCACCTACATAGACGGAGTGCGCACCGCGCAAATCATGTTCTTTAACGGCCTAAGCCGCCGCTACCGCAACGGCCAAATTACAGACCTCCACTGGCTGTACAACCCATATCAGCGGGAGAATCTGGCGTTCAGCTTTAATTTGCAACTTGCCGCAAACCAGCTTTATCCCGGCATTACGCGGCGCGTCTACCTGCGTGAATTCCGCTACAGCCTGCACATGATGCCCCTAAGCACCCTAATCGAAGTCGGCGCGCAAAACAACACAAAGCAGGAGGCATTAAACGCCATGCCCCCTCTCGCGAATATCATCGCGGCGGTTATTCTTGGCGGGGAATGAAATCGGAAGTGTCCCAGGCGCGGCGATAAATTCGCAAGGGGCCGTCTCGCCAACAGCATTGGGCACCGGAAGTATGCCCAATACTGTTGGCAAGACGGCCCCTTTTTTGAAACATTAGACCTCTTTTTCGCGCCCGAATTTCTTCCATTTGTCCACACTATGTAGTATACTGCCAAAATCAGAGGAGGAATAAAGCGCATGGACCAAAGGAACTGCATCCTTATAATAGACGGCGACCCTCTGGCATTGGGTGCGCTGAGTACGATTTTGTCGTCGCAGTACTTGGTCAAAGCCACCAGCAATGGGGATGCGGGCTTGCTTATGGCCGAAGAATACGGGATTGATTTAATCATTTTGGATTTGCCAATAAAGGGGACGCCGGACCATAAGCTTTTGACCACGCTGAAGACAAATGACAAAACAAAGGATATACCGGTTGTTATCGTGACGGGAAGCGAGGCTTGCAGCGACGAGATTGCGGCCCTACGAAACGGTGCGGTGGATTATATACGCAAGCCCTTTGTGGCGGAGGTTGTCACCTTGCGTGTGGGAATTCATTTGAAGCTGTTGACACAAATGCGAATGATAGAGCGGTTTAGTTTAACGGATGGGCTGACGGGGACAAATAACCGCCGCTGCTTCGACCAGCAGCTGAAAATCGAATGGACCAGGGCCGCCCGTACAGGTTCATGGATTAGCCTCTTGATGATAGACATTGACCATTTCAAGCAGTTTAACGACGAGTACGGCCATTTGAGCGGCGACGCGGCATTAAAAACCGTTGCCGGCGTGCTCACAAATACCGTTCAGCGGGGGTCTGATTACGTCTTTCGTTGGGGAGGCGAAGAGTTTGCGGTTATTCTTCCTGAGACATCCGTCATCGGTGCGAAGGTCGTGGCGGAGAAAATCCGTGCCAATATCGAAGCCGCCCCGGTAACATGCAGCGGTGAATTTGCTCATATCACCGCAAGCATTGGAGCGTCCACTATAATCCCGGATCCAAGCGGCCATTCTTCGGCAATGGAGGAGTTTTGCGAAGAGGTAGACCGTGCCCTATACAAAGCCAAGGGCTTAGGCAGAAACAAAATCGTAATCGCCTAGGCCGAAAAAACTGAAGGAACTGACTCAGTCTGTTTCCACACTGACGGCCTTTATAATCTGAGGCTCTATCGGCCGGTCTTTTGGGCCGGTTTCGCTTTCGGCGATGGCATCAAGCACATCGCAACCATCCGTCAGCGCACCGAACGCCGCATAATTTCCGTCCAAGTGTGGAGCGTTTTCGTGCATTATAAAAAACTGGCTTCCGGCAGAGTCCGGGTCGCCGCTTCTGGCCATGGAAATTACGCCCCTTGTGTGCTTTAGGGGATTTTCAACACCGTTGCTGGAAAATTCGCCGGGGATTTTATATCCCGGGTTGCCAGTCCCGTCGCCGTCCGGGCACCCGCCCTGAATCATAAAGCCATTGATTACCCTGTGAAAGGCCAGCCCGTCGTAAAAGCCGTCACGGGCCAAGCTTATAAAGTTCTTTACCGTCAGCGGCGCGGTTTCCGGATAAAGCTCCAGTTTCATTTTCCCGCCGTTTTCCATTTCGATTGTCACTGTTGGATTCATGCAATTGCTCCTTTATTTTTTTTTACTTTTATCATAGACAAAAACACTGACAAAAACAAGCCGTGAAGCTATAGACGCACGGAAATCAATTTTCATCGGAGGTGCTTTTGTGCCAAGCTTAAAACATTTGACAACAAAAAAAGGCCGCGACGAAACGGGACTTTTTATGGTGGAAAGTGAGAAATGCATAGCGGAAATCCCCCCCGATTATCTGATTCATTATTATGTGGTCTCGCGCAGGTATGCAGACACCCATGATTTATCACGGTATAAGGAGCGCGCCCGGTGCGAAATCATTCGAGACAGTTTATTTGTGCGGCTGGCCGCCACGGTAACGCCACAGGGAATCATCGCCGTGTGCGAGCAAATTACGTGGAGTTTGGATGATATTCTTAAGCCGGAAACCGGTTTTATTTTGATGGGTGAAAGCCTGAGCGACCCGGGAAACATAGGCACCCTCGTGCGAACGGCGGCGGCGGCCGGCGCAAGCGGCGTGATTTTAACCTCCGGAAGCTGCGACATCTTCAGTCCTAAGGTGCTTCGCGCGGCAGCGGGGGCTGCTTTACGTCTGCCCATTGTCGCCGGTGCGGACACGGAAGAAGCTTTGTCCGCGCTGAAAAAGCAAAGCATTCCCATATACGCCGCCCATCCGCGCGGGAACGCTTTGCCTTACAGTATCAATATGCGCGAAAAATTTTGTCTGCTGGTGGGCAACGAAGCCCACGGCCTTTCCGAAAAAGCCGCATCCATGGCTGATGCATTGATACGTCTGCCCATGACGGCTGATACCGAATCCCTTAACGCTTCCGTAGCGGGAAGCATCCTTTTATATGAAGCTGTGCGGCAAAGGATTGACAAAGTCTAAGATTTGTGGCAAAGTAATGCACTATACATATCTAAGCCAAGGGGGTTTCTAAGGTGTGGAAGACTATCGCGAGACGTTTTTTGATATTAATTCCCCAGCTTTTTGTGCTTAGCCTTATAGTTTTTATTATAGCGCAAATCATGCCTGGCGATGCCTTGCGGGGCAGATTAGGCCCGGACACCACCTTTGAGCAGTATATGGCACTGCGCGAGGCTGCGGGGCTTAACGACCCGTGGTATGTGCAATATGCCCGGTGGATGGGTGACATATTACTTAGAGGGGACTTTGGCACATCTTTGGGCATAAGCCCCGGCCGCCCCGTTACGGAAGTTATTGGCGAGAGAATGCCCAACACGGTTCGTCTCTCCTTAATGACCTCGCTGTTTTTGTATATGATTGCCGTTCCGCTAGGGATTCTGGCCGCCCGCAAAAAGGGGCGGATTCTGGACAAAACTATTATGGTGTACACCTTTGTGGCATTGAGCTTGCCCTCTGTTGTATTCGGGTTGTTTAATATTCTCAATTTCGCGCTTAACCGGCAATGGTTTCCTTCCCGGGGTAGCATTGACGTTTTGGCCTTTGGCGCAGGCGGCATGGTCGCTTTTATGAGTCGAATCGAACACTTGCTTCTGCCTGCACTTACGGGTGCGATGCTGGGTACGGTTACTGTTATTTATTTTCTGCGCAGTGAAATTATCGACTTTGAAGCCTCGGATTTTGTCACTACGGCAAAAAGCAAGGGCGTGCCAAACAACAAGATATATACAAGGCATATTTTGCGCAACGCGCTGCTTCCCATTGCGGGGCATTTCGGAATAGTAATCGCAGGGGTATTTGTCGGGTCATTCTTTATCGAGACGGTATTTTCCTTCAGCGGAATGGGCGAGCTGTTTATTACCTCTATAATGCGAAGAGATTTCCCGGTGGCCAATACGCTAATTATGTTCTATGCGATTATGGGTGTTGTTTCCGTTTTGATTGCGGATATTGCCATTACTATAATAGACCCGCGTATCCGGATAAAGTAGAGGCAGGTGAGGGCATGAACTCTACAAGCGCGTGGAGGGTAATGTGGCGAGAGGTAAAAAACGATAAATTGGCTTTAATCGGGTTGTTTTTTTTCATTGTGATTGTGGCAACCGTTTATTTATGGTACCCCTTTATAGACCAGGCTGCGGCCGACAGGGTGAATCTGCTTACCCGCAACCTGCCTCCCGGTGAGGGCGGCTTCCTGTTGGGCACAGACCCCAGTGGACGGGATATGCTTCCAAGGCTTATCCTAAGCGCGCGGAATTCTTTTAACATTGCGTTTCTGGTGACTGGGGGCGCAACGCTTATAGGAGTGTTTGTGGGTTTATTTTCCGGATATTACGGCGGACATGTGGACAACGTAATCATGCGTATTATTGACTTCATCACTATGGTGCCCTTTATCATGCTGGTTATCGTTTTTGTGGCCCTTATCCCCAACTATACCCCATTGACGTTTTCGCTTATTTTTATCGCGTTTTCATGGCAGCCCACGGCGCGGCTTATACGCGCCAAGGCCTTGCAGCAGGGTGAGCTGGATTATGTTTCAGCCTCTAAGACCTTGGGCACGCCCAATATTATTATCATTTTCCGCGAAGTGCTTCCGAATCTGGTTTCCATTATCACAAGCAACCTTACCCTTACTTTGGCAGCCAATATGGGCATCGAAACGGGGCTTACATTTTTAGGCTTTGGTTTACCCCATGGCGTGCCAAGCCTTGGTAATCTTGTTCACTTCGCCCGCATACCATATGACATGCAGAACCGCATGTGGTTATGGCTTCCAGCGGCATTACTCATCATTGTAATGATGTTATGCATAAACTTTGTCGGTCAGGCTCTCAACCGCGCCGCCGACGCAAAAAAGAGAACCATTTAGAAGGAGGATTTAACATGAAAGGTATTAAGAAATGGGTGCTATGTACTGTCGTCTTGGCAGTTCTGGCATTTGCGTTTACGGCTTGCGCACGCGATGAAGAACCCGCACCTGCGCCGGCTCCGGCTCCTGCCCCCGCGCCGGCTCCCGCACCTGCGCCGGCTCCTGCCCCAGTACCGGGCGACCCGCCCGCAGTAGCACCCGAAATTCCCGGGTTCATACCCTATCCGGAAGGGCATCCCCTGTCCGTAATCAACGCCACCATGGAAAGATTCCCGCAGTTTCTTGAAACCGGGCTTCCCCATGTACCGGGCACAACCTTCCGCTATGCCTTGGCAGGTGTCAGCCCTTGGGCAGGATTGTTTGGAATGTCAGCTTTCGGCGACGGTGTTGACGACGGCATCATCAGCACCATCATAGGCTCGGAGCGTAGCATATTCTCAACATCTCCAACTTTGCAATGGGGGCAAGAGGGCTTGGTCAATTACACCATTGACGTTGCCAATGCCGTTATTACCCTTAACATGCAGAGAGATGTTTCCTGGCATGACGGTGTACCCCTCACCCTGGACGATTTAGTGTTCGTGTTTGAAACAATGGCTCACCCGGACTATCCGGGGGTACGCTTTGGCAGAAATGAGCAAAGCATCATAGGCATTATGGACTTTCATAATGGTTATACGGATTCCATCGAAGGGCTTGTACTTTCAAACAATAACCGTACATTGGAAATTCACCTTGCCGGCATAGCCCCCGAAATGCTGTACTTCGGACTGTGGTCTTCACCCGCGCCGCGCCATATCTTTGGCAACATGGAAGTTGCGGACATCGCCAACAGCACCGAGTTCCGTGTCAACCCCATCGGCTGGGGGCCCTTTATGGTGTCAAGCATCGTTCCAGGCGAAACTGTTCATTTAATACGCAACAAAAACTACACCTTCGGCAGACCCTATATCGAATACATGGTTATCGAATGGGTACATCCGGACCAAATTCCCGCACGTATGGAAGCTGGCGAGTTTGACTACGCCACATTCTCCGACATACAGTTTGCCAACTATCAGAGCCCCACAAACTTTAGATATCTTGCGTCTTTGCAAGGTGCATATCAGTTTGTTTCCTTTCGCTTCGGCATTTTTGACCATGACAACAATGTGGCCATAATGGAATATGACAGACCTTCTCACAATGTATATCTGCGCAGAGCCATGGCCAAAGCCATAGACTTGCAGCTTCTTGGCGACATCGTGTTCAACGGGTTGAGATTCCCCGCAGGTAACTTCATGTCTCCTCTACACTCCGCTTTCTTTGACCTCAGCATCCCACCATTCGGATACAATCCCGAGCTTGCAAGGCAAATTCTTGACGGAGCCGGTTTCCGTGACATAGATGGTGACGGCTACAGGGAATGGCCCGATGGAAGCCCGCTTACCCTTCAATGGGGTTATATCACCGGTGAAGACGATGACACAATCATAGGCTTCAAAACCCAAGCATGGGCGGATATAGGCATCCGTGTAGAGCTGTGGCAGGGCCGCACCCACGAAAGACTTGCCCTGTGGGATATCCTTGACTTTGACGATGACAACGGAGAAGTTGACATCTACACATGGGGATGGACTGCCGGTTTTAACCCCAACCCGGCCGGCCGTTGGGGGCCCAACACATGGTGGACACCCAGCCGCTACAACTCCGAAGAATACTCTGCAATCTTGGCCCGTCTGGCCACGGAAGCTGTTTGGGACGAAGCTTACATGCTTAGTGTTTACCACGCACTTCAACGCTATAAGCACGACAATGTGCCCTTCTTCCCCACCTTCTGGAGAGTCGACCTTACAGCCCTTAACAACCGCGTCACCACCTGGGATACACGTATAGGCATCCCCCCTGCAGAATCCGGATGGCACACAATCAGGCTTTCCGCAGCAGAGCCTTATCGCGGATAAGATAATATTTTGCAAGTCTAATTGAAAACGCCATGCAGGCCGGGTTTTCCGGTTTGCATGGCGTTTTTATATGAATGGCAGAAAATAAATACATTGACAGAGGGAAGCCGCGAATGCGGCAGCGACGTTTTGACCGATAGGCAATGTATATTATTTTTGCCATTTATATAGTCTTTGCATATCGTTATTGGTGTGCTACACTAAAAACACTGAAGGAGGTGAAGCAATGGGAATGACAAATGAACAATTCGACTCCTACAAAACAGGACAGTTAAGATTGCTGGAGATTGCTGATGCAGAAGTGGAAGGAAAGAGCCCGACGCTGAAACAAATTATTTCGGATTTGAAAAGCGAACTAAAAAAACCATAAGGAAGTTATATAGCAATTTTGCTATATAGACGTTTCCGTTGAAAATGCTATAACCAAAGGGGTGCGCACCGCGAAACCCCCGTGAATTGCGCAGAATTTGCGAACAGTGCGGCGCATGGCGGCAACCATAAAGGCGAGGGTTTGCTCAGATGATAATCTGAAAGCAAACTCCCGCCTTTTTTTGCCGCCTCAGCCGACACGACCGTGAGCAAACGAAGCAATCACGGGGGTTTCGCGGTGCGCACCCCCTATGCCGTTCGCGAAGCTGCCCCGTTTTTTAAACCTCTCCATAGCAAGCCCTCCTTTTGGCACTAAATATATTGCGGATAAAATCCGAAGTATAAAGCAGGGAATAAAATAGCTATGACATATTCTAAGGAGAATATATGAACATATTTGTTTCGAATCAGAATCCGGCGTCGGGAGTGGTGTGGCGCAGAAGTATGGGTGCGGCCTGGAATACGGGTGACGTGGTTACGGCCTTGCTTTCGGATGTGACGGGGGGCAAGGCTACGTTGCGTACGGAGGACGGCTTTACGTTTACGGCCAACGCCGCCGATTTGCAAGGGCAGGTCGGGGACACGCTAAGCTTTCAGGTGAACCGCAAACGCGATGGGTTTTCGCTGACGCAAATACTTGAGCGGCGGACGCCTCAAGGGGCGGAGCAGGCTGAGCGCGGCAACGCGACGCTTATTGACGGATATGAGGAAAACAAAGAGCTTGCCAACAATATAGAAGCCATGAAGGAAGCCGACGAGCTGCGGGCGGAATATCGTCAGGAGCGTGCCGCCAAAATTCAGCGGGTAATCGCGTCTATCCGGCGTGGGCAGAATTTCATCGGCGGCGGCGGCAAATCTGTTTTTGGCGCGATAGCCGAAAGCGGTTTGGATTTGTCAAAAATCAGCTTTGCCGACCTTAACCGGGTCATGCACAGTGTGGAAAGAGACCCAAAACGGGAAATTTCCCCGGGGGAGCTGGCCGAGGGCCTAAACCGCGCTTGGGGCAGAGCAGAAAATGCCCGCCACATTGTCACAAGCCTGTTTAATCACGGGCTGGCGGTTTCCGACAAAAACGTATCCGCCATGGAGTACGCCTACGACCGTCTGCCGGAATCCGTGCCGGCCACGGCCATCGAGGAGCTGATTTCGAAAGAGCAAGTTCTGACTCTGGATAATGTATATAAGAGCTGCCATGCCTATGGTGACGGGGCAAAAGATGCAAAACCGGCAAATAACCCGGCTCAAGCCGCTCCCGTCCCTCAAGAAGTCATTGAGAATTTCTTCACCCGGGAGGGCATAAAAATTACCCCGGAAAATCTGCAAACGGCGCGGTTCCTCCTAGACCGCGACCTTCCCTTAAGCCGAGAAAACATCCAAAAGGTGCAATTTTTACAAAATCTCACCCGCACAATGAAAAACATTCCACAAGCCATTTCCGGCGAATTGTTTTTTGACCAAGCGGCGGAGCATTTGGCTTCGGATATTCCCATGGGGGCAATACGCCTGACGGAGGTTACAAGATTTGCCGAGGCACAGTTAAAGCTGGCCATTGAAGCGGCCAACCGCCACCAGAATCTGAACATAGACACAGACGCCCTGCGCGAGCAATTGCGCGGCTTGCAAATAAACGAGGAAACCGCCCTGCGCTTCCTTAAAATGGCCGGTGCGAAGGCCGAGCCCCAGGAAGCGGTGCAAATTACAAGCCTCTTCGATGCGATTGCCACGCTTAAGCCGCTGACGGCCAATGTCCACGCAGGTGTAATGCAAGGCGACATTGACTTCACGGTCAAGGGTGTCAGCGAGGCTGTGTTATATGCCAAGGCGACGGCGGGTTACGAGCAAAACGCCACCGTACCCATGGCAAAATTTGGTGACAGCATTAATAAGGTAAAGGACCAATTCGCGCCGCTATTGGAGAATATGGGCATCACCGCCACCTCCGAGAACGCAAAGGCGGCGTTCATCCTAAGCAAAAACAGCATGGATGTAACTGAGGAAAATCTGACCCAGGTTAAGATAATCGACGCCAAAATAACTGCCATAGCCGACAATTTGCACCCCATGATTGCGGCCAACATGATAAAAGACGGCCTAATCCCCTTGAATATGCACGCCGACCAAGTGCTGGCGTACATCAAGCAATTTAACCTGAGCATGGGCGAAGACGGCGCGGACAAAATTTCCCGCTATATAATGGAAATGGACGACGCGGGAGCCCTCGACCCTGACACGCGCAAGTCCATGATAGCCATTTACCGGATGCTTAACGTAATCCAGCGCGACGGCGCGGCGGCGTTGGGGCTGGCGGCACAAATGGAAAATCTCAAGGCCGCTCCCATGACTCTGGGCGACCTATTGAACTTGGCACAAAAGCCAAAGAAAACCGACACGAACATTACCGACGCCTACGGCCAATTGGAAAGACTGACCCGCCCGGCGGAAAGCATCCGCGCCATACTAGAAAGCGCGGCGGCCCCGACCTACAGCGAGCTCGTGACGGAAAGCTTCATAGGAAAGGTTTCACCAAAAAGTCTAAATGCTATGATGAATGCGTCCCTTGGCCAGCCTATCGAAGACTTGGCAATGGCCGCCCATGACGAAGCTTCTGCATCCGTCTCGAAGCCGGAAGCTGCAACGACAGAGGCTGCAATTCAATCGTTTATCTCCGCCAGTCCGGAGGTTATTAACAGCCTGCAAAGCCGGGGGATATCCGCCACCGCCGGAAACATCCGCGCATTCGAGCGGCTTTCAAGCTCGCGGCGGGCACTGGCTGACGAACTGGAGACTGCCGCAGACAAGGCCAGTGAAAGTGAAGTTACAAGCGAATCAGCGGCCGGCATTTTGGATGCCATTCCCGATTCATCTTTAAGCGAGCTTCGCGAAGGGCAGGCCACGGGGCAAATTCTGGCAAGGATTCTCTCCGCTTTAGGCGACAGCGGCGCAAGCAGAACGGAAATTTCCAATTTGCTTGCCATAACCCATGGCCTAAACGGAGGCGGTGAGCAGGGCTTCCAAATCCCGGTAAAAATAAACGGCAAGGTGTCAAATCTGTCGCTGTATGTACTCAATGAAAACGCGCTTACCGGCGACGGCGCAAGGGTGTTGATGTCCCTTGACACAGAGCGGCTGGGCGTGGTAAACACATATTTTACAATCAGCGGAAGTTCCGTGGATATAAATATCTCGGCGGAAACACACGAGGCCGTTGAGGCACTGGCCTCCAATCAAGCTCAGCTGGAAGCCTTGCTGGCGGAAGCCGGTGCGACAGTGGGCGAATTCACATTCTCCCCGAGTCAAGAGCCCGCGGCCGACAGCGCGGCCTCACCGCCAAGCTACACTCCCCGTGCGGAAACAGCCTACGACTTCCGGGTGTAAGCCATGAATGCCCAGAAAACCGCAAAACCCGATTTCTACGCGGTGGTATCCGCCATCGCGCAGTTTATAGAAATAACAGAAACCGAAGTTCAAGAAGATAGAGAGGAAGAATCTACCTATGGTAATTAACCACAATATCCCTGCATTATTTACCCATTTGAGTATGCGCCGCGCAGACCGCAGCCTGGGGCAGGCAATGCAACGCCTGTCAACGGGCCTGCGCATCAACTCCGCCCGGGAGGACGCGGCTGGGCTGGCCATTGCCAACAAGCTTAATTATCAAGTGGGCGGCCTTAACCGCGCCAGCGAAAACGCCTCCCACGGCATCGCATTGATTCAAACCGCCGAGGGCGCGCTGGCAGAGGTTCACAATATGCTGCAACGTATGCGCGAGCTGGCCGTTTACGCCGCCACCGACACTCTCACAAACGAAAACCGCGAGCTCATCCAGGAGGAAATCAACCAGCTGACAACGGAAATCCAATTGATAGCCAGCCGCTCGGAATACAATCGTATGCGTATTCTAAACGGCGAGGCGGACAGGGTAACGGAAAGCCTTACGTTTGGCACACCTCCGGCAATTATACCCAACCCGCCGGTTGGCGCGCCGGGGCATTTCACCGGAGCTCTCCCCGGCGCGGATATCTTTAACCCCGCTCCGGGTATGCCGGGGCATGTGCCGGGAGAATCCGTTGTCACCCGCTCGATAGTAACGCCGCTGTTCTTATCTCCGGCAGTTCAGCCCGGCAGCTTGGACTATAGTATTATATCTGTGGGAAGTCACGCCCACATGCAAATAAACACAGCTATATTTAATAACGATTTAACCCTCGCCCCCATGGATGATTTAACAGACCCGGCCAACCCGGTACCCCTCATACCCGTAGGCTCAACCATACTCGTCAACGGCACAAGAATAGCCGTGCGCGAAGAGGGCGAAAGCGATTGGGCCGGCTTTAATTCCCGTCTTAACCGCGTGATGGAGCAGTCAGGCCTTCACATACCCAACAACGCCGCCGCAGGTGGGGACGGAGACAGATTCATTGTTTCCAACCTTGCAGGAAGCCGTCAAAGCATACGCATTGACGTGGATAACCACAATGATACCGGCCTGCTTGACCTTATATTTCCGGGGTCAGGTGCTTTGGTGGTTACAAATCCGAATGACCCCAGCGATGTCAGACGGCGCACAACATCCGGTACGGATGCCGTAATTGGCAATATAGCCCTGCGTGACGTTAATAACGACCTTGTTCCGGGCTCTGATTCCCTGTCCTTTGTCTCCGACGGCAATAAGGTATTTATTCGCGGTGCGCAAGGCGAGGATATCCGGCTTAATATTCAGGTGCGGCCTGTTACTTATGGTGCCGGCGCGGGAAGCTTACGCTTCGATTTTGGAAACGGCAATTCAAACGGCCCGCGCACCGAAGGCACTGAGGCACCTTGGTTTGACGGAACTGACATTGTGGGCGGATATGGCCTCCCCGAATCAGGCGGAGACCCTTTGGCGCATATGTCCTTACAAATACGCAACTTCGGCCCAATCATGCTGCAAATCGGCCCAAGCCATAATAATGCAATGCCCGTGCAAATTCCGCGTCTTAACTCCGAAACCTTGGGGCTCATAGAATTCGTGGGCGGAGAGCGTCGCATGAAGCTGAATTACCGTAACCAGCAAGGTGCCACCGCTGCGTTAGGCATTACGGATTTGGCGATAACCACTGTCTCAACGGTTCGCGCACGCCTTGGCGCGTTCCAAAACCGCTTGGAGTCCACAGTCTCAAGCCTTGATGTTGCCGCCGAAAACACAGAAATGTCCCGCAGTCGCATTCAGGACGCCGACGTCGCCCGCGAATCCACCCGCTTGGCACAGTACAATGTAATGTTCCAAGCCGCCATGGCGATTCTCACCCAAGCAAATCAGCGGCCGCAGCAACTTGTGTCCCTATTGCAATAATATGCAGCTTCATCAGCACGACGTTATTAAAAGCATAATTTCAACCGCCAGTGAAGATGCCAGTATAACCAAGCTGTACCTCTTTGGCAGTCATGCCAGGGGTACAGCTACGGCGTTTAGCGATATTGACATAGCAGTCATTCACAAAGATTCCGCCAGTGTAAACCGCGCCGCCCTTAACGAGGTGGCGGATTTAAGCGGAGTGGACGTGGAGTATTCGTATGTAGAGTCCCATGTTTTTGACACGGACGACCATCCCTTGCATATTTCGTCATCAATAAAAAAAGAGGGCGTGCTATTGTGGCAGAGATAGGAAGTTATCTGTACATTGCCAAGAAGGATTTGTCTCGCGCAAAAATTATGCACGCCGCGCAGGATTACAGTGCCGGCGGCAGATTTAGCGAGCAATCCGTCGAAAAATGCCTAAAAGCTTTCATTGAACAAAATGGCATTTCCGATGATTATAGGCTGATGTCATTGCATAAACCAAGACGGCTATATGAACGATGCCTTGAATTGGGGCTATCGTCACTATCTGATAAGGATATCTGCACTTTGTCGCAATTGGCTGATTATTATTACGACACGAACTATCCCGGCAATGCGTACTTTGAACTGACAAAAGCTCAATCACAGGAAGCCCTTGAACTGGCTGAGAAAGTGGTCGTCTTGATTGAGGCCGCGCTTGAAAGGGAAAATGAAGAATGATGGACAAATCCGCATATATGATGAGAATTTCCCAGGCGGGGCCAGCTCAGCTGGTGGTAATAAATTTCGAATTGATTTTGGAATTTTTGACCGCCGCCAGGGCTGTCGCTTCGGCATCCACCACATCCGAGGACATGGATGATTTCAGAAATCACATTCAGAAAGCCAAAAACGGGCTGGAGCAGCTGATTCAGTCGCTTAACTTCGAAACCCCGCTGGCGAATGATTTTTATGGATTATATGACTACGCCTACAGGCTGCTGAGCGACAATCACTATACCTTGGACACGGCAAAAGCCCTCGCCGCCACCGACGAAGTCATGGCAATGATGACCGAGCTGCTAAAAGGCTGGCGTGAAGCCGCCTCCAAAACCCTAGACGAGGCTCCATGGGCAGGGGAAATCCCAAAAGTGTATTCCGGCCTGACCTATGGCCGCGACGGCCAAGCCAACGAATATGTGGATGACGGCAAAGGAAGAGGCTTTATGGCGTAATGACAAAATCTAATAAATATGGCATAATACTCCGCAGAATCGCAAAGCACAGCGACGATGCGGAGGTTTTTTTATGTCAGAAAAAAGCAAACCTATCATTTTTAGCGGAATTCAGCCGACGGGGATACCCACGCTGGGCAGCTTTCTGGGGGCGATTAAGCATTGGGAGCGGCTTTCGTCGGAATACACATGCCTGTACTGCGTGGTGGATATGCACTCTATTACGGTGCGGCAGAATCCGGCGGAGCTTCGTGCCAACGGGCGGGAGATGCTGGCCTGGCTCATCGCGCTGGGACTTGACCCGGGGAAAAATATTCTGTATTACCAGTCCCAAGTAAGTGCCCATGCGGAGCTGGCTTGGATTCTCAATTGCTTCACCTATATGGGCGAGCTAAACCGCATGACCCAGTTCAAGGAGAAATCTTCCAAACATGCGGAAAACATTAATGCAGGGCTGTATACCTATCCCGTGCTTATGGCAGCAGATATTTTATTATTCCAAACAAATCTTGTGCCCATCGGCGACGACCAAAAGCAGCACCTTGAGCTGTGCCGCGATGTTGCCGGGCGTTTTAATAATATTTACGGCGAAATTTTTGCCATGCCCGAGCCCTATATCGCCCCGGTGGGGGCGCGCATTATGGGACTGCAAACCCCGGAAAACAAAATGTCAAAATCTGAAGAAAACGTCAACGATACTATCTTTCTTTCCGACGCGCCAGATGTTATTATAAGGAAGTTCAAACGGGCGGTAACGGATTCGGGTAATCAAATCCGGGTGTCGCCGGAAAAACCGGGCATCAATAATCTCTTGGCCATTTACTCCTGTGTAACGGGCAAAACCTTGGCCGAATGCGAAAGCGAATTCGCCGGGCAGGGTTATGGCCACTTCAAAACCGCAGTGGGCGAAGCCGTATCCGAAATGCTAAAGCCTTACCAACAAGAGCAATCACGCCTAATAGCCGACGCTTCCTATTTAGATAAAATCGCTGCGGAAGGAGCCGCCAAGGCCCACGAGCTGGCTGCCCCGACGCTGGCAAAGGTCAAGGCCGCAGTCGGGTTTAACACGACTCTATAACCGGAGGGGACACATTGAATCTCACGGAAGCAAAAAACAATGTCGCCGGAATAGCAATTTTACTTGTGGCGTTTACTGTTTCGGGCGTTTTGGCGTCGTATCTGTATGTTGCAGCCGTGCGGCTTATAAGCGCGACCTATGTAAGTATCGCGGGGGTCTTTGTGTTTGCCGGGATGCTGGTTATTGTTTTGCATCTTTTGAGAAAGTATTTTAAAATTACCACCAACTTTGGGGTTTTTGTTGTGGCATTGGCGGGGCTTGCTGTTATTTACTACTCTGCTTGGGTGTTTCATATTGTTTTTAAAACCACGGGCGTTAATCCTCTTACGCGAATCCCCACGTTTTTGTCATATTCATTTTCGCTGGCTTTTGGCGAGAGCGGAATTGTCTACTATGCGCGTTTTTTAAATGAAGCCGGCGTGGTTTTGGGCGACAATGTTTATAGCGGCGCGATTCTGGGTGTGTTTTGGTTCTTGGAATTTTTAGTAATTTTCGCCGCGCCGATTATTGCAGCCTTTATGTTTGACGGTGTGTTTTTGCCGGAATATAACAGATGGGGAACGCCGCGACATCTGCCATACTCGTTTGCGCGGTTCAATGAAGAAGACAGGGAGCGTATCCGCGCCGGGGATATCGACGCCATCATCGACAAGCCCCTTGCCGTTTCAAGCGACTTTTCAACTGTTTCTGTGTGTTACGTGGATAAAAAGCCTACGGAGTACATCACCCTGTTTAAGTCATCCTTGGCAAGGAGCGGAAAGACCCGTCATAACAGTCCCGTCAGGGCCATCCGGCTGACCCGTGAGGAAATCGAAAAAATGGAATCCAAATTAGCAAGAATATATGCAGATTATAATGAGGAGGATTATTATGGAAACTAAAAATTGCCCCCGTTGTGGAAGAGTGTTTGTGCAAATTCGGGAACCCATTTGTGACAGATGCGTCAAAGCAGAAGAAGAAATTTTCGAAAAGGTACGCGAATATGTAAAGGAAAATCCCAACCTGACCATCAAAGAGGTTTCGGAGCAATGCGATGTCTCTACCAAGAAAATTCTGCAATATATTCGCGACGGACGGCTTGAAGCCGGACAGGGCATGAAGGGCGAAATCGTATGCAGCAAATGCGGAAAGCACATTTTCATCGGCCGTATGTGCGAAACCTGTATCTTGGAAACGGGTTTTCAAATTAACGACATGCGCGAGGCCAGCAAAATCAAAAACAAAGGTCAAGTATTTACAAGTCGGAGGTAGGCAATGTCCGGAATAACCCAAATAGTTGACGGCAGAATTGAACAAATTCGCAAGGAGCGCGCGGAACTTGATGAACTGCGCGCTTCTTTAGAGCGGAAAGAGGCTGAGTTATTATCGCGGGAGCGGGAATACGACACCGGCCCGCTGACAGACCGCAAGGCCGCGCTTTTGAAGGAAATCGAAGATGCCACGTTGGAAATAGCGCGGCTAAGGGCGGAGAAGCATTTGTCCATCGAGACCTTCGGCGACGAAATGGACTCGCTTCACGCGGAAAAAACCGCCGACAGCGAGGCGCAGGCGAAGCAGCTTAAAAGCGAAATCGCGTTTTTAATCAAGGGGCGAAGCGAATTGGAAGAAGAAGTTGCCGCCCTCCGCAAAGAGAAAGACGAACTGGATGAGAAATCCAACCGCGACCGAACCCGAATCATGGAGGAGAAGGAGGCATTTCTGACGCGCACCCGCGCCGAGCGCGAGGCCAGCCTAAAGGAAATCAACCTGGCTCATTCCGTGGCGATTGCCGATTTGGACAGGGAGAGGAAAGCCCTGCAAGACGAAATCTCCGCCATGGAGCAAACCAAAACCATCGAATGGAACAAAATCCAAGCGGAAATTTCCCGCTATAAAACCTCCCAGCTTGCGGAGCTGGATACCCACCGGGAGCAGTTTCTGGCGGAGGCGGAGAAGGAAAAATCCAGCGTGCTGGGGGCATTGCGCACAGAGGAGCGCAGGCAGCTAAGCGAAATCTCCCGCCAAAAACGCGAGTTCGACCAGGAGATGCTAAAACTCCACGCGGAAAAGCAGACGATTTTAGATGAAATAAAATTATTGGAATACGAATATGAAAAGGCCAAATCCGAAAATATTGTCAAACTGGAAAAGGCCCGTGTGGACAACCATAAGGAGCTGGAAGCCCAGCGAACGGAAGCTCTGGCTAAGCTGGAGGACGAGCAGTCCGTGCTGGCCAACGAATGGAAGCGGCAGACTGCCGAGCTGAGAAGCAAGCACCGGGATGAAGTAGCCGCCGCCGAAAAAGAAATAGCCGAATACGATAATAAAAAGGCCGGGATTTTAAGGGATATCGACCAGCTGGCTGCCAAATACGAGCAAATCCGCGCGGAAAACGATGCTGAGCTGGAAGCACTCCGGGGCGAAAGGCTAAAGGAAATAGACGAGCAGAGGTTAAAAAAATTGGCCGAGGTAGAAGAAGCCCGTCAAGAGCGCGTCGCCGCCTTAGAGCAAAGCTTTTTGGAAAAGTCAACGGCCCTTGAGGCCGCCCGGACAGAAAAGCTGGATGCCTGTCGCCAAGCCATAACCGCGGCGGAAAATGAAATGGATGCCCTAAAGCAGCAGCGTTTTACCCTTGAACAGGAGTTAATTGCTTTGCGCACAGAGGGCAGCAAGATTAGAGAAGAAAATAAAACCCAGCAAAAGACGGCTCTATTGGAGCGTCATCTTGAGCTGGAGAAACAAGCCAACGAAAAGCTTGCCGAAATCGAGAGGGTGTGCGCCGGGCGTCTTTCCCACGCGGAGGAGCTTTTCAAACGCATGACCAGTGAAGTCGCCGAAGCCGAGGAAAGTCTCACGGCACAAAAATCCGCTGCCAACGAAACCATGGCCGACCTGCGCCGCCAAATTTCCCAATTGGAATCAGAGCTAAACCGGCAAAAGGAAGACAAGCTTGCCGAAATCCAACAGGATGTAATCAACGCAATGGACGAATTCTCAAAACTAAAGCTGGCCAAACTTTCCGAAATCGAGCTATACCTTGAGACCTACAAACAGGAACGCTTGACAAATATCCAAAACGACCTTGACCGCCAGATGCGCGGAAACTACAAGCAGCTGGACGAGTTAAACGAGCTAAACGAAGATTACAATAAGCGCATGAAGGAACTGCAAGAGCTTTCCCTGACCTTGGAGGCCGACAAGCGAAATATTTATTTCCGCGAGCAACGCTATCAGGACGAGTTGGCCGAGCTGAAAAAGCTTCTGGCATCCGAAACCGACTCCCACCGCCGGGAGATGGCCGTTTTATCCGAGGCGAAGGAGCAGCAGATAAGCCTGTTGCAAAACCAGCTTAAAAGCTTGACCGATGAATAGAATCCTTGCCAATAAAACACCTATAGGGGCTGTCTCGGCACCGGGCACCGTGGATACGCTGGGCGCGGAAACCCCGTGATTACTGCGTTTGCTCACGGTCGTGTCGGCTGGGGCGACAAAGAAAGGCGGGAGTTTGCTTTCAGATTATCATCTGAGCAAACCCTCGCCTTTCTAGTTGCCGCACTGCTCGCAAATTCTCCGCACTTCACGGGGTTTCCGCGCCCGGCGTATCCACGGTGTCCGGTGCCGAAACAGCCCCTTTCTTTTCGTTTTCCTATAGCGAGCTTAACCATTTGCGATAATAATCAGCCATAACCTTGTCACTGCCTAAGACATGGTCGGTAAGCCAGTTGACAACAACCTTTTTGATGTCTAAATTGTTTTTGGATGTATCGCTTTCATTTTTGACCCGCTCTCTAAGTGCCAGCACTTCCGCAACAAAATCGTCGTGTTGTTTTTTGTGGACAGCCATTTCCGAATAATTTGATTTGTGCATCAGATTTTCTTCATGCTTGAAATGATGTACTGTGTAGTTTGCTAAAAAATCAATAGCATCCTCAACTGTGGCATCCGCGTTACCGATGGTGACATCAATGACATCTTGAACCAGCTTGAAGATTTCTTTATGCTCATTATCCACTTGAGTGTTTCCGGTTTCGTACTTTTTGCTCCAAATCATAATTGGCTCCTTCATTTGATTTTTTATTGCAGACGCAGTGATATGCTGATAGGATATAGTGAATGAACCTCGAAAGCAGAACATCGCTTACGTTGTAAACGATTCATTCACTATATCATGGAAAGTATGGGCGGACAACATATATAGACGTTTCCGTTGAAAATGCTATACCATTGGATGGAAGGGCTGCATTCGGATGACGCTTAAAGTGTATGGGTGCCGGGGGTCGTTGCCGACCACTCGCGACCGTGCGTCCAAATATGGAAGCAATACATCGTGTATGACTATAGAAACCCCTGGACAAACAATTGTTTTGGATGCCGGAAGCGGCATTGCCCAGATGGATAGGATAACCAAAATATTTGCCCGCAATAAAAAGCCGTTTGACATTTTACTAAGTCATTTACACCTGGACCATATAATTGGCTTAACGGTTTTCAGCAAGGTTTGGGTAGACAGCCCTGATGCCTTATTGCGGATTTACACCATGGATAGGGATGAAAACCCACTAAAAACGCAAATTTTTGGGGCGTTTGTACCCCCGTATTGGCCTGTTTCTATGGTGAAGTTTGCCAACGCGGAATGCATTGCGGTAAAAGAAGACATAACCTTTCAACTGGGCTGCTTTTCCATTACCCCCTTCGGTGCGGCTCATCCGGATAAAACCATTTCTTTTCATATTACCGATGGAACTACCTCCATCGTATATCTTCTGGATTGCGAAACCCCCATGTTATCAGAGCAAAACTGGGAGGGATTGGTGAAGTATTGTAAGAATGCCGACTTAGTGGTCTTTGACTCTGCGTATTCAGCCGCAGACTATCCCGACAAAAAGGGCTGGGGGCATTCTACGATAGAGCACGGCGTTGAGCTGGCTAAAAGCTCCGGCTGTAAAAAAATGATGTTCACACATTTCGGCTTTGAGTATAGCGACCAGGAGCTTGAAATTTTTGAGTCTTCCGCTAAGTCCCAGGGTGATACATTCTTTTTTGCTCGCGAAGGTATGGAAATTGTGTTTATTCATTAATACTCAAAGAAAAGTAATTGCTGTTGCCCTAGAGATTCCTCTTTATTTCTTGTTTTTTTCTTGCATTCGCTATATATTTTGTTATACTTTCTCATACGAGGAGGTCTTGGAGCGCGGTGCGAAGACTTTTTATAGCTTTAATTTCTGTTATATTGATACTGTCACCGGTGGAGGCTTTCGCCTTAGCTTTGGACTCTCCCGCGGTTATTTTAGTGGAGGAAAGCACCGGGCGCGTACTCTACTCCCGCAACGAGCACGAACGCATGTATCCGGCCAGCATGTCCAAGATGCTGACGGCCTTGGTTGTGATGGATAATTTGAATCTTGATGATATTATCATCGTGGGGAGGGAGATTCGGGACATGCCCCCCGGTTTTGTCACGGGGCTGCATGTTGAGGGCGAGGCCATTACCGTGAGGGTCTTGCTAAAAGCTTTGATTATCCGCTCCAGCAACGAGGCGGGGCGGATTTTAGCCATAAATGTAATCCGCCAGCGGGAGGGTCGCCGGAATATTCAGTACGACGAGGCTTCCAAGCGGGATTTCTCTGCGCTGCTTATGCAAAAAGCCCGTGACATCGGCGTGACAAACTCTAATTTTAATAATCCCTACGGCCGCCACAACGAGTTTCATTTTACTACGGCCTATGATATGGCCTTGATTACGCGGGCTTTTATGCAAAATCCCGTGCTTGCGGGCATCGCCGCAATGCCCTACTTTGAGGGCGACGGCTTGGAAGGGCGGTTCCACCCCGAGGGCGTGGGGCGGCTCTATCGTTTGGTGAATACGAATCTGATGCTGCCGGGAAAGGCTCATGGCCATCCGTATGTTTTTGGCGCGCGGACAGGCTTTACCACCCCCGCAGGGCACTGCTTTGCCGGGGCGGCCTATAACGACGGCCTCGGCCTTATAACTGTGGTGATGGGCGGCAGCGAGCCAGAACGCTGGCAGGATACCCGCCGCCTCTTGGATTTTGGTTTTTTTAATTTCAGCTTCCGCGAAATCGCCCGGCCGGAACAAATTATCACCTCTGTACGCATCGAAAACCCCCGCCTTGGAGACGAGGAAACCTTGGAAATCGTATCGACCGCGGGGTTTACCGCCTTACTTTCCCATGAGGAATACGCCGCGATTACCCGCAAAATCGCTTTTGACCCGCTGCTGCGGGTAGAGCCGGAGGACTATGAGAACGACCCAAGCGGAGCCGATGACAAAATCATCCTTCGCGCGCCCATTGAGGACGGCGCGATTGTAGGCGTCGTGGCTTATTTCACCGGCGAAACTCTGCTGTTCGAAGCCCCTGTTTTGGCGGCACGCACCGTTTATGAGCGTACATTTGACAGCGACATGGATTTCTATATTGCTATGGTTTTAGAAAATATTTTCACGCGGCGGGCACTGCCGTATTGGTTCGGAATTGTCGGAACGGCCTTTGGAATCGCCGGCATAACCGTTGCCATTGTTACATTTCGCCGTGCCCGCAATTTTGACCGTTACAAACCGGAAAAACGACATATCAGCAAATACGATGGGAGATAATGTATGGTCAGGAGCATGACGGGATTTGGCAGAAGCGAGAGCTTTTTGCACGACAGGCGGTTTAAAGTTGAAATGAAATCGGTGAATCATCGTTTCAGTGATTTTTCGATTAAAGCACCACGATTCCTTAATCCCTTTGAAGACCGCATCCGAAGCCGCCTGGCTCAGAACATCACCCGGGGCAAGGTTGACATGTGGATAAATTTTGAAAGCTTTAAACACGATGACATGACGGTTCACGTAAACGAGGTCTACGCCGACGCTTACATGAGCGCGCTGTCAAAGCTGAGTACGCGATACCGGCTGGGGGAAATGCCCCTCGGCGTCGCGCTGGAGCTTATGGCCAAGGTCCCTGAGATTATTATTTTTGACAGGTACGAGTCCGTCCTAAGCTCCGAAACCGCACGAAACGAGATTTGGGAAAACCTCTCCGAGGCGTTGGATTTGGCTCTTGCTCAGTTTAATCAAATGCGGGAGGCGGAGGGCGAGGCCCTTGTGCGGGACATGGAAAAGCATCATTCCCGCATCTGCGAGCTGATAAAAATTATTCGCAAGCGTGTGCCGTTCCACTTGGAGGAGCAGTCCGCCCGCTTGCACGAACGTGTCAACGAGCTTATGTCAAAATTCGGCGGCAATCCCGACGACGGACGCTTGCTTACGGAAGTCGCGATTCAAGCGGACAAAAGTGACATCAACGAAGAACTGGCCCGCTTAGAAAGCCACCTGAAGCAATTTACCAACACCTTAGGCGAGGAGCACGCCATCGGGCGCAAAATGGATTTCTTGGTACAGGAAATGAACCGGGAGGTCAATACCATCGGCTCAAAATCCACGGATATCGAACTGACAAAATCCGTGGTGGAGCTAAAAAGCCTAATCGAAAAAATTCGAGAGCAGGTTCAGAATATTGAGTAGGAGGTCTTAGTATGGCATCGAGTTTCAAACTAATTAACGTGGGATTTGGCAATACTGTACCTGCAGGGCGCATTGTGGCAATTGTTGGAAATGATTCGCTTCCCGTAAAGCGCAGTGTGGGCGAGGCCAAGGAAAAACAAATGTTAATCGACGCCACTCAGGGACGCAAAACCCGTACCGTTCTGTATACGGACAGCGGCCATTTGGTGCTTTCCGCACTTCAGCCGGAAACTATCGCCGGCCGCATCGACCCGGGCACCCCGGCCGAACCCACCGAAGCGTAGCCCCCATTAGGATGACAGGAATGCTCGTAATAATATCCGGGCCGTCGGGCTCGGGCAAGGGAACGGTTGTGAAGGAGCTCGACCCGGAGAAGGGTTATGCCCTTTCGATTTCGGTTACGACGCGCAAGCCGCGCAAGGGTGAAATCGACGGGCGGGATTATTTCTTCACCACCGAGGAAGAGTTTCACAAAATGAGGGCGGAAAACGCCCTTTTGGAACATGCCGTTTACGTAAGCAATTTTTACGGAACGCCCCGCGTCTACGTGGAAGAGCAAATCTCCAAGGGCAAAGTCGTTGTGCTGGAAATCGAAGTGTACGGCGCGTTGCAGGTACAGGAGAAATTCCCCGAGGCCGTGCTTATCTTTCTGTTGCCTCCAACCATCACAGAGCTCGAACGCCGCCTGTCCGGCCGGGGCACGGAAGACCCCGTCACAATTGAGGCGCGGCTGAAAAAGGCCATGGAGGAGGTTCCGCTAATCGACAGCTACAATTACTTGGTAATCAACGACGACATCTCCGCCGCCGTAGAAAAAATCGACGCCATCGTACAGGCCGAAAGACTTAGGCCAAAACGCTGCCACGAGGAAATCAGTAATTTTTCGTCCCCGCAGCGCAGCGAGGAAGCGTAGGTGGGCTTTGCCCGCAGCGCAGCGAGGAAGCGTAGGTGGGCTTTGCCCGCAGCGCAGTGAGGAAGCGTAGGTGGGCTTTGCCCGCAGCGCAGCGAGGAAGCGTAGGTGGGCTTTGCCCGCCGGAGTGGCGGGGGTTTGGGGGTAGCACCCCCATTTAAATGAGAGGAATGAAAAAATGCTTAGACCATCTTATTCGGAGTTAATGGACTCTATAAAACAGAGCGACCGGCTTGACGGGCGGGTTACGAGCCGTTACACGGTGGTGCTTGCCGCGGCGAAGCGTGCGCGCCAGCTTACGGACGGCGCGCATCCGCTGACCTATGCCCCGACGGACCGGGCGGTGAGTATCGCCGTAAAGGAAATGAGCGAGGGAAAGCTGCGCATTCGGGTGCAGGAGGATTTGCTGGACGGAAACTATGAGCGCATGATTAAGGACCAGTATCGTTATCGCGGGTTGTCGGCTCTGTCCAAGGACGATTTGCGCGAGGAATTAAAAGAGGATTACAAGCCGGAGCGTTACAGCATGGACGATGACGACGGCGAAATTTTCCCGGCAGACTCGTATACAGACGACACGACCGAGGAGATTGAAAAGGACGAAGATTTTGGCCTCTACGAAGACAACGAGGACTCTGTGGAAGCCTTTGACGAGTAAGTGTGAAAATTTGCGAAGCGAATTTTTGCACCAACCGATTTCTGCCGCTGCCGTCAGGCGGCATGGATTAAAGTATGCCTTAATATGCGTGGATGTATTGCACGGCGATGTTGACCGTCTGTTTCATTATGCAATTCCGGAGGAAATATCCGGCGTATTGGAAAACGGAAAGCGTGTGCGAGTGCCCTTCGGCAAGGGCGGCGGTTTAAAAATCGGATATGTAATGGGAATCGCCGACCGGCCGCCGGAGGACATTTCCGCCGATAAAATCAAGGCGGTTCACAGCGTATGCGATGATTTTCCCGCTCTGCGGCCGGACACGCTGGAGCTGGCGCGGTGGATGAAAAATAAATACTATACAACTTTGGCTGCCTGCGTGCGATGTATAATTCCCGGAGCAAAGCCCGACGGGCGGTTTTTTATGCCGAGGAAGCGCGCGAAGAGTAAAGTGTCAGCTTCGCAGGCAGATGCCGCCGCGGAGCTGGATTTCGGCATTTCACTGACGGCGGAGCAGCAGCACGCGGTCGAACAAATTTCGAAAAGCCTAAGCGGGGAAGGCAATCGTCCGCCCTTTTTATTGCATGGCGTAACGGGAAGCGGCAAAACGGAGGTTTATCTCCATGCGATTGCGCAGGCTCTTGCGAATGGGCGTCAGGCCATTTTGCTTGTGCCGGAAATCGCACTGACGCCGCAAATGGTAAATCTGTTTACGGCACGGTTTGGCGGCGCGGTTGCCGTAACCCACAGCCGCCTGACCCCCGGAGAGCGTTTTCAAATATGGAAATCCGCCATGGACGGAACGGTAGGACTGCTTATCGGGCCGCGTTCGGCAGTGTTCGCGCCTTTTGAGAATCTGGGGCTGATTGTCATAGACGAAGAGCACGAGCACACCTACCACTCCGAAACCTCTCCAAAATATGACGCACGGGAAGTAGCCATAAAACGCGCGGAGCTGACAAACGGGCTGGTGATTTTGGGCTCGGCCACACCCAGCCTCGAAAGCCGCGCCGCCGCCGAGGGCGTGGGCGTGAACGCGGATGAATACAGTCATTCCGGCTTCGGGACGGACGCCCGGACTCCTAATGCAGGGCAGCGACACTATCGTCTGCTAAAATTGTCTAATCGCATAAATGAAACCCCGCCCGATATACATGTCATAGACATGAGACGTGAGCTGGCGCGAGGCAATGTCGGTATGTTCGCCGGGGCGTTTTGTGACGCGCTGGAGCGTGCGTTAAGCGACGGCCAGCAAGCCATATTGTTCCTAAACCGGAGGGGGTATTCATCCTTTGTGTCCTGCCGGTGGTGCGGCCATGTTCTTTCCTGCGATGACTGCCGCGTAAATTATACATATCACGCAGGGCCGAAGCCGCGTCTGCTGTGCCATTATTGCGGCAAAGGTATTCCCTTGCCGGAACATTGCCCGGCTTGCAATTCCGAGCATTTGCGCCGCTATGGCACAGGTACGCAAAAGGTCGAAGAAGAGGTGCAAAAGCTTTTCCCGGAGGCTAAAACCCTGCGGATGGACATGGACACCACCCGGGGCAAGCACGGCCACGCGAAAATTTTGGACGCTTTCCGGGCGGGAGAAGCACAGGTGCTAATCGGAACACAAATGGTGGCCAAGGGTCTTGACTTCCCGAGGGTGACAATGGTGGGTGTGGTGGCGGCGGATATGTCGCTGTACACGGGGGATTTCCGCGCCGGGGAGTACACCTTCCAGCTGCTGACCCAAGTAGCCGGCCGCGCCGGCCGCGCCGAAAACGCCGGGCGGGTTTTTCTGCAAACATACAGCCCCCACCATTACGCCATTGACTTTGCGCGGAAGGGTGACTACGAGGCATTTTACAATCACGAAATGGCTCTGCGAAAGGCCATGGTCTACCCGCCTTTTTCCCATGTGTTTTCGGTTATGTTCACAGGGCCGGGGGAATTGGAAGTGATTAACACCCTAAAAAAACTCTCGGCCATAATGGAATATTGCAATAAACGCGATGGCAAAAACAGATTTGAAATAATTGGCCTCTCCCCGGCCTTTGTAAGTAAAGTAAAGCGTCAGTACCGCTGGAAACTGCTGGTTAAATGCCGCGAAGAGACACCACTTGTGGCTTTTGTGCTATATTGTATAAAGAAGCTTCGTGAGAACGACCCTCTCAAAGGCCTCACGCTACACTTGACCCTCAACCCAAGAATGATGGAGTGAACCCCCCATGGCAATCCGCACGATTCGCAAGGAAGGCGACGACATTTTAAAAAAGAAAGCCAAGCCGGTGCAGGAAGTTAACGCCGCCACTAGA
>Ga0209755_10002258_pt1 | contig 26856 bp, 24 predicted proteins | sample TergutCo191P1_FD_187301 | JGI IMG/M metagenome (GOLD analysis project Ga0209755, IMG submission 187301) | Cornitermes sp. P1 segment gut microbial communities from Petit-Saut dam, French Guiana - Co191P1 (SPAdes) (version 2) | ecosystem: Host-associated > Arthropoda: Insects > Digestive system...
GCAATTCAGATTGGGCAACGTTCGCGTCCTGATACTCGTCCACAAGGATAACTCTGAACCGCTCCCGTAAACGCCGGGCCGCATCCGGGACATTCCGCAAAATTTCAACCGGCTTTTTTATCAGATCCCCGAAATCAACATTTCCGATCTCTGCCAGCCTCTCCTCGTACCTTGTATAAATTGCCCTGAAAGACTTCCTGTAATCGATGAGGTCCAGTTCCGGATCACCCGGCGAAAGGAAATAGTCCTTGGCCCGAGCTATGCTGTTCGCCGCGCTTTTAACTTCCGCTCTGGGCGCTTCTTCCATAATCGTACCCAAGAGGGAGATGGTATCATCGTCGTCATAGATGGTAAAACCTGGTTCAAGGCCGCCCAGCCTTCCGTTCTGCCTGAGAAACCAGGCCCCGAAAGAATGGAAGGTCCTCAGCATGGAATCTCCTGCTCTGCCGTCAATCAGCCTGGCTCTTTCAGCCATTTCCCGGGCGGCCTTATTGGTAAAAGTTACCGCCAGAATTGCTCTTGGGTCTATTCCCTTCTCGCGTATCAGGTGGGCAATCTTCGTGGTTATTACTCTGGTTTTTCCCGATCCCGCTCCTGCCAGAATCAGCAGGGGCTGACCGGTATGCAATACAGCTTTCCGCTGTTCCGGATTGAGAACCTCAAGATAGGCGGGAGAAGACCCTGGCATGAAACTCCGGGCTAGTCCTTCATACTGTAAACATTGCCGTATTTTACGATTTCCACATTCGGGAAACCGGCCTTATTAAGGTGGCTCTTAAAAATGGCCTGTCCTTTGGGTTCACCGTGAACTACAAAGATAGTTTTAAGCCTTGAAGTATCAAGTGATTTGAGCCATGTTATTGCTTCACTATAATCAGCGTGGGCGCTGAAAGCATTGATCTTTTCCACAGTTGCGCGCCGTTTCAGCCAGTTGCCATGGATTTTAACTTCATCCGCTTTTTCAAGTATACGGCGGCCGAGTGTATTCTCCGCCATATAACCTACTATCATGATGGTGGTGTTTGGATTGGATATGTTGTGAATCAGGTGATGCTGTATTCGTCCAGCCTCGCACATTCCATCGGCGGAGATGATGATGAGCGGCCCCTGGCAGTTATTCAGCGCTTTGGACTCATTAACGCTGGTTGTAAAATGAAGTGAATTGAAGCCGAAGGGATTCTTGTGATGCTTTATAAAAGCTTCCTTGATTTCTTCGTCGTAACACTCAGGATGCACCTGGAAGATAGTGGTGGCGTTAGTTGCCATCGGAGAATCAACATAAATTGGTATTTCCGGAATGACACCTTCATCGGTAAGCAGGTGGAAGTAGTAAACCAGTTCCTGGGTTCTTTCAATCGCGAACGAAGGAATAATCAGTTTTCCCCGTTCCTTAACAATCCGCTTTGTGATTCCCGCCAGTTTATTCGCGGCGTCTATATTTGTTTCATGCAGCCTGTCACCGTATGTGCTTTCCAGAATTATATAATCAGGGGCGGGAGGACGGTCAGGATCACGAATAATGGGCTTATTGGGCCGTCCAAGGTCGCCGGAAGCAAGAATGTTTACTTCCTTGCCGTCTTTTTTGACCGTGATAAAAGCCATTGCTGATCCAAGAATATGACCGGCATCGAAAAATTCGAGTTTTATATTGCTGTCCATAAAAACAGGCCGGTTGTAAGAAACCCCGAGCATTTGGCTGGTGGCCTGAATCGCGTCTTTTTCTCCGTAAAGTGGAGTCCAGTTAAATTTCTCTCCCTTTTTGCCGGCTTGTTTACGCAGATACTCCGCGTCACGAGCCATGATATTTGCCGAGTCCATCATAATAAGGCTGGCTATGTCCCTGGTTGCCGGAGTTGCATAGATATTTCCCTTGTAGCCGTTTTTAACCAGCAGCGGAAAAAGACCGCAGTGATCAAGATGGCCATGGGTTAAAATGGCGGCTTCAATTTTGTCACCGCTAATACCGAATTCCCGGTTTTTTTTATCCGATTCGGCCCTGCTGCCCTGAAAAGATCCGCAGTCAATAAGATATGACTTTCCGTCAATCTCAATAATATGTTTCGAACCAGTAACTTCCTCGGCTGCGCCAAGGGAATAAAAATTTATATCCATAGTAACAATGGTACTCTAACTGACAGATTTTGTGTATAGTAGATTTAAGGTAAAATCCGATGGCAAATTTTATCAAAGTAAAATCACAGGACAATGTGGTTATTCCGGTTCAGGATGTTCCGGCAGGAACAGTTGTTGCAGCTGGTGTAAAAACGACAGTATATATTCCGCAAGGTCACAAGATCGCCGCAAAAAATCTCAAAAAAGGTGACAAGATAATTCGTTACGGGGTTTCTCTTGGTAATTTGCTTCAGGATGTTCCGGCAGGCGGACGCATAGACGAAAACATGCTTGAACAGCCAGAAATATCTGACATTGACAGCATAGTATGGACTCCGCCAGCGAACTCTAGCAAAAGCAAAGCCAAGCGGAGTTTTCCGAAGCTTTCGGCTAATATGCCGGCGGCCTCTTTTGACGGATATGATCTTCCAGGAAGCAAATTTGCCGGTACAAGAAACATTCTTTGCATAATGACCACTGTCCAGTGCGTTACCGGGATTGTAAACGCCGCTCTGGAGAGAATCAGGTCGGAACTGCTTCCAAAATATCCCAATGTGGATGACATAACTGTTATAAATCACAGTCACGGATGCGGCGTAGCAATGAACAGCCGGGATTCGGCCATTCCGACAAGAACCTTGAAAAATATGCTCCGCAATCCGAATTTCGGAGGAGAAATAATGCTGGTAGCCCTTGGCTGTGAGATGCTTACCCTGGACATGCTTCTCCCTTCCAAAGAAATAAATTCCAAAAATGTCATTGTTTTGCAAACACTCTCCGGTTTCGGCGCAATGCTGGAGACAATTTACTCAATGGCTGAAAAGAAACTACAGAAACTGAATCAAAGAAAACGTGTTACATTGCCTTTGGAAAAACTTTGCATCGGTATGCAGTGCGGAGGGAGCGACGCTTTTTCAGGTGTCACCGCAAATCCAGCCGCAGGTTACGCGAGCGATCTCATTATAAAAGCCGGGGGAACAGTGCTATTTTCGGAGACTACTGAAGCGCGGGATGGAGTTGAGTACCTTTCAAACCGCTGTGCGAACAGGGAACTTTCTCAAAAACTGAAGGAAGAGATGAAATGGTACGACGCCTACCTCAAACAGGGAGGCTCAGGAATTGACGCAAACCCCAGTCCAGGCAATAAGGCTGGAGGACTTGTTAACATAACAGAAAAGACCATGGGAGCCATCGCAAAATCCGGCTGCGCCCCGATTACCGGGATTCTTTCTCCGGGAGAAAAGGTCTCATCAAAAGGCCTCATTTTCGCCTCTACTCCGGCGTGTGATTTTGTCTGCGGCCCTCTTCAACTCGCGTCAGGAATTACCCTTCAGGTATTTACAACAGGCCGTGGTACGCCGTACGGGCTCGCGGCGGCGCCGGTAATCAAAGTAAGCTCAAGAACCGAACTGAAAAACCTTTGGAACGATCTAATTGATATCGACGCGGGAACAATAGCCGAAAAAAAGGAAACAATAAATCAGGTGGGGAAACGGATATACAAGCTCATAATTGAGACCGCGTCAGGCAGATACAAACCCTACGCCGAAAAATACCGCCTGTTTAACGATATATGCCTCTTTATTCCGTCACCGTTGACATAAGCCAGTGACATAAACTGATGGAGAATCGAAAATGAGCAATGAAGCAGAAGCATTTAAAAAACTTTACGGCATAATAGTCCGGCTCCGTGGAAAAGACGGCTGTCCCTGGGATATTGAACAAACACCGCTCTCCCTGCGGGACGATCTGATCGAAGAAACCTATGAATGTATCGAAGCCATTGACAAACAGGATCCGTCCCACATAAAGGAAGAATTGGGAGACGTTCTTCTCCTTGTCACCATGATAGCGTATATGCATGAACAGAGCGCACTTTTTTCGGTAAGCGACATGGTTGACGGGCTCTCAGAAAAGCTCGTCCGCCGCCACCCTCATGTGTTCGGGAAAACTCAGGGTGCGGAAGCTGAGGCGTTAAGGAATTTATCTCCCGAAGAAGCTCTGCGAAACTGGGCAAGGATCAAAGTTGAGCAGGAAGGCCGGAAACCGAAGGATTCTATTCTGGACGGAGTTTCCCGCGGCCTCCCGCCTCTGGATCGCGCATGGAAACTACAGAAGAAAGCCGCCGGTGTTGGTTTTGACTGGCCTGATACTGCGGGAGTAATCGGTAAAATCAAAGAGGAACTTGCGGAAGTTGAAGCCGCAATAGAAGCCTCAGTCAAAAGCGGAAAAAAAGAAAACGAATCGCCGGAAAATGAACTGGGGGATCTTCTTTTTTCGGTGGTGAACCTCTGCCGCTTTATGGATTTAGAGCCTTCGATAGCTCTTCAAAGGACTAACATTAAGTTCACCGAGCGTTTCAGATATGTGGAAAAACTCATGAAAGAAAACAAGACGCAAATGACCGCCCAAAACCTTGCGGTGATGGATCAATACTGGAACGAAGCCAAAAGCAAAGAAGCCTGAACGAAGACGAAGTCTCAATACTTCTTATTCTTCCGCCTGATATGTTTCCAGCTGCATGAGCTGCACAAAATAGTTCACTTTCTTGTAAGCGGCGCCTATCCTCTGGACTATAGGCGTTCTTGATACGCCGTTTAATTCCTTCCAGTTCATGATAAGTTCAAACGGTTTTTTCTCACAATCATCCATAAGCATCTTAAAGTGCTTTCCCACAACAATAAGAGAAGAAACCGACTTGTTAAGTATGTTAAGGGCGTCTTCATTAACAGTACTGATTATGCTGTTGATATGCCTTACCTGGCTTTTGTCGCGGTCAACCCTGAGCAAAGCCCCCCGCAGACGCTGGCCGTTGTTGGCATCCTCCGCAAGGGACTCATCCAGCTGGATAATTTCTTTGGCGACTTCAACAACAACGTGAAAGCCGTCTGACATTGCCCTGGAAGCTGTATTATTTGTCCATTGCCCCCGAACAAGAAGTATATCGCAAAGTTCCTGAATTTCCTTGCTAAGAAACTCCTCAATAAAGGCAAGGAGGTGGTTAAGCGCCGGAGCATAAGTATACTCCTCAAGATTCTTGTCGAGCAGAATTCTTCCCTTGTCCGCAGTGTAAAAGCTCAAGCGCGTCGTGGGCAGACTTCCGAAAACTTCCTGTTCCATCAAGTTGATCTTTGAGCTTCTTTGACTACCGGCAATCCCCGCGATAACTTCCCGGACCTCAGCCGTTTTTTGTTCCAGCCAGGAAGCGGACAGGGTTTCATGGGGGACATTGGCTTTAACTTCCAAAATTGGGTTTCCTGACGCAAGCTTGGCGATAAGATCAAGGATTTTTGAGTATTTTATATCCTTGAGGCTGGCAAGCAGCGTAGTCCACTGGGCCAGAGGAATTACATCTGTCCCGCCCTTGCAATACTTGAGAATTTCAAAGACACTTTTCCAATCCTCAGTTCCTTCCAGGGGAGGCATAACTGACAAAAATGATGAAATATCAGAAGATACTATGCTTATATCAACCGGGGCAAGTTTTGGAGGATTAGTAAAATCTCCAGCCGTAATTTGAGGATCAAATTTTGAAAGAAGATCTCCATACTTAAAAGACACAAACTGCTTCATTGAGAGGATGAGGTTATAGCATTTATCAGCAGTAGCGATTTTCGGATTGTCAAATCCGGCGGCAAGGGTAGCAAGATCTTCTTCAAGCGACTTGGAAAGATCAGCTCCAGCGTTTCTTTTCCGTTCCGCTATTCCTTCCGGGCCAAGCTGTTTAATGAGATCCATCGTACGCTTATCAAGAAAGGCTTCAAGAGCAATTTGCTTGATTCTTCCTTCTTTGGCAGGATCCTTCAAAAAAACCTGCAGCGGATAGATCAGTTTATAAACTGAATAAAAAAATTGCCCCAGGGAAGAATCCACTTCTTCCTGCCTTGCTCTGTAAAATTTGGCGTATTTATTCTGAGAAATCTCTTTCACCAGCTGCTTGAGCAGTACATCTTTGTCAGATCCGGAATCACCGTCTCCCGAAATAAAAGAGATAACCTTATTAAGAATATCATCAGGCATATTATTTTCCTCAGAAAAAGTTTACCCTATAAATCAGTTCATTTCAACCGTTTTTTTCAACACCATTTTTTAAAGATCAAAAATTGTCTTTACCGGATGTTCGAAGGCATGTTCCAGCTTTTGAAAGAAATTATCCTTATCGATTGGTTTTGATACCAAACCGCTTGCGCCGCATCTTTCAACACGATCGACAAATTCTTTTCCAAAATGACTGCTGATAATTAATACCGGAATTTTCATAAATTTCGGATCCTTTCTGAGTGAATGCAGAAATTCAAACCCGGAGATATCAGGCATTTCAATATCAAGGAGTATAAGGTCAGGACGCTTTTTGTTCATAATCACCGTGGCGTCCGCGACGGATTTTGACGTAATGATATTATAATCAGCGAGCAGCAAATCAACAAGTATCTTCAAAGTGACAGGGTCATCATCTATCGCAAGAATGTTCTTTTTTTCCGTCATTTCTTACCTTTCGCCTGGAATAAATAATTCCGACATCCGATTGTACTCAGATGCCGGAATTACATTTTTCATCTAAATATCTGCCTAGAAAGGCCTGGCAGCCAAGTATTTATACTCCTTCCAGATCCTTTCTGCCTGCGCTTTGGCTTTGACAAGCAGTGCGTCCGCCCTGTTGGGATCCGCAGCCTTGAGGCTCTTGAAGCGAACTTCCTTGTACATGAAGTCTTCAAGGTTTGTGGTGGGATCTTTTGAATCAAGCTGGAAGGGATTCTTTCCCTCGGCCTTGAGCCTGGGGTCGTAACGGTACAGCGGCCAAAGCCCGGAAGTAACCGCCGCCTTCTGCTGATCCAGACCTTTGCTCATATCAATACCGTGGTTAATACAGTGCGCATAGGCGATGATGATCGAAGGCCCGTCATAGGATTCAGCTTCACGTATGGCCTTGATGGTCTGGTTCATATTTGCGCCCATTGCGATCCTGGCGACATAAACATAGCCGTAACTCATGGCGATTGCGCCCAGGTCTTTTTTGACAATTTCCTTTCCAGCCGCGGCAAACCTGGCGATGGCTCCGACAGGAGTGGCCTTGGACATCTGGCCGCCTGTGTTGGAATAAACTTCCGTATCCAGCACCAGGAGGTTCACGTTCCGGTTTGAAGCTATAACGTGGTCAAGACCGCCGAAGCCTATATCATAAGCCCAGCCGTCACCGCCGAAGCCCCACACTGACCTTTTAATAAAGTGATCGGCCAGTGAAAGAAGCAGCTTTCCGGTAGATTTCGATTCGTTCTTTAGGGCTGCTTTCAGCTCGTCAACATTCTTGCGCTGAGCCTCAATTGCCGCGTCATCCTTCTGCTCATTGGCAAGGAGCTTGTCAATGATGGCAGTAGCAATGCCTTCGGATTTGGCTTTTAGAGCCATTTCCCTGGCGTGCTCGGCAAGCTTGTCGCTGGTAAGGCGCATTCCCATGGAAAATTCAGCGGCGTCTTCAAAAAGGCTGTTGGCCCAAACAGGACCCTTTCCGTCGGCCCGCTTGCAATAAGGGGTTGTGGGCAGGTTGCCGCCATAGATGGAGGAACAGCCTGTAGCGTTACCTATAACCATACGGTCGCCAAACATCTGAGTTATGAGTTTTATATAGGGTGTTTCACCGCATCCGCCGCAAGCCCCGGAGAATTCAAAGAGAGGCCGTTTGTAGGCAAGGCCCTTCACTGTTTTCAGGTCAAGTTCAGACTCGGGAACTTCAGGCAATGTAAGGAAATGCTCCCAAGCTTTTGCCTGCTCCGCGTGGAAGGCCGGATCATCGGTAAAGGATTTCCAGGAGAGCGCTTTGGGCTTGGAAGAGTCCTTTGACATGGGGCAGATATTAAAGCAAGCGCCGCATCCGTAGCAATCTTCCGCCGCGATTACAAGACAGGTCTTCTTTCCATCAACCGCCTTGGGCTTGATTTCCGCGGTCTTTAAACCTGCCGGAACTTTAGCTGCTTCGGCATTGGTCAGATTTTTCATGCGCATACAGGCATGAGGACAAACGGCGACACAGTTACCGCACTGTATACAAACATCAGGGTTCCAAACAGGAACTTGTTCAGCCACTGAGCGTTTTTCGAACTGAGTGGTGGCGGTCGGGAAGGTTCCGTCGTTGGGGAGCTTGCTTACCGCGAGTTTGTCTCCCAGCTGGGCGGATACCGAGCCGAGCACTTCTTTTATCCAGGAATCTTTTGCTGTGGCGAAAGCAGGCTTCATGCGGATGTTCCCTTCGGTGGAAGAAGGATATTTGACCTCCTGAACAGCGCCTATGGATTTATCAATGGTATGGAAGTTGTTCTGAACTACGTCCGCGCCTTTTTTGCCATAGGTGTGCTGAACATGCTCCTTCATCAGTTTGACAGCTTCAACCTCAGGAAGAACGCCTGAAATTTTAAAGTATGCTGCCTGCATTACCGTATTGATACGGTTTCCCATACCTGTTTCGCTGGCGATCTTTGCGGCGTCGATAACATAAAACTTCAGTTTCTTGTCAATAATCCGCTTCTGGGCTTCTACCGGAATTTCCTTCCAGACTTCTTTGGAGTCAAACGGGCTATTGAGGAGAAAAGTTCCGCCGTCCTTGGCGTAAGCCAAAACATCGTAGATTTCCATGTAGGAGAATTTATGGCAGGCCAGGAAGTCTGCCTTGGTGATCAAATAAGGCCGGCGTATGGTGTTCTTGCCGAAACGCAGATGGGAAACAGTAAAGCCTCCTGACTTTTTGGAGTCATAAGAGAAATAAGCCTGAGCGTTTAACTCCGGCCTCGCCTCGCTGATGATTTTAATAGAGTTCTTGTTGGCTCCAACTGTGCCGTCCGCACCGAGGCCGTAGAACATGGCTTCATTCATGCCCTCTTCTTTGATAACAAAGTGCTCGTCATAATCAAGGCTCTTGCCAAGAACATCATCCTTTATGCCAACCACAAAGCCATGCATCTTCTTTCCGGAAAGATTATCAAACACTGCTTTAACCATGGCAGGGGTGAATTCCTTGGAACCAAGGCCGTAGCGGCCGCCCACTACAACAGGATTTTCCTTGAATTTCCCGGCTGCCTGCATCTCGGCTATTGCTGTGCGCACATCTGCATAGAGAGGTTCGCCCATGGCGCCGGGATCTTTAGTCCTGTCAAGCACCGCGATTGACTTAACGGTGGCGGGTATGGCCTTCACAAAAAGTTCAGCGTCAAACGGCCGGAAGAGCCTTATTTTGAGAACGCCGACTTTTTCTCCCTTGGCCTGGAGATATTCAACGGTTTCGTGGCAGGTATCCGCCCCGGAACCCATGATGATGATGATTTTCTCTGCGTCCTTTGCACCAAAGTAGTCAAATACACGATAGGCTCTACCGGTGAGCTTGGCGTATTTATCCATTTCCTCCTGAACAATTCCGGAAACTTTGAGGTAGAATGGATTTACCCCTTCACGTCCCTGGAAATAAGTGTCCGGATTCTGGGCAGTACCGCGAATAGTCGGATTTTCCGGGGTCAATCCCCTCTTACGGTGAGCCAGCACCATGTCATCGGTCACCATTTGGCGCATTACGTCAAAAGCAACTTCCTCTACCTTTTGCAGCTCATGGCTGGTTCTGAATCCGTCAAAGAAGTGCAGGAAGGGAATTCTTGAGCGAAGGGTTGAGGAATGGGCGATAACCGCCAAATCCATAACTTCCTGTACGCTGTTTGACGCCAACATTGCCCAGCCGGTCTGGCGGCAGGCCATGACATCCTGATGGTCACCAAAAATTGAAAGTGAACTGGTTGCCAGAGCGCGGGCTGCGATATGAAAAACTGTTGAGGTTAGTTCCCCGGCAATCTTGTACATATTGGGAATCATGAGCAAAAGACCCTGAGAAGCGGTAAAAGTAGTGCTGAGCGCGCCGGTGGTTAATGCCCCGTGGACCGCTCCCGCAGCTCCTGCTTCGGACTGCATTTCCACTACCTGTGGAATCGTCCCCCAGATGTTTTTACGCCCCTGGGCGGAGAACTCATCAGAAAATTCCCCCATAGGACTGGAAGGTGTAATAGGGTAAATAGCGATTACCTCGCTTAACGCATGAGCAACGTGTGCCGCAGCATTGTTACCGTCAATCATTACCATGTTCTTATCAGCCATAATATGCCTCTTCTTTTTAGGATTTTACTACTTTAACCTGATTTCGGAAAAAAAAACAAGGTAGCAATTCCGCGTTTCCGCCATTGTACAAAATTCGACTATTGTCACCAACAAAATTTGTGATTATCATAGCTGTAAATTGAATAATCCGGAGGTATTAAAATGGGGTTTAAAGTCGAAATTGGTATTTCCAATAAGCATCTTCACTTGAGCGATACGGATTTGGCGGCTCTTTTTGGCGCCGGGCATAAGCTGACTGTAAAAAAAGAGCTGAAACAGCCGGGCCAATACGCCGCTGAAGAACTGGTTGATGTAGTCGGTCCAAAGGGAACGTTGAAAGGATTGCGCGTACTTGGTCCTACCCGCAAAGAATCACAGGTAGAGTTAGCCCAGACTGACGCAAGGAGCATAGGCCTGACCCTGCCTGTTAGGGAGTCAGGTGTGCTGGACGGCAGTCCCGGCGTTAAACTCGTAGGCCCGGCGGGGGAAATCACTCTGCCCAAAGGCGCGATAATCGCCCTTCGCCACATTCACCTTTCTCCCGCGCAGGCGAAGGAAGCCGGTGTCAAAGACAAGGACATGGTAACGGTAAAAACGTCCGGCAGCCGCCCTTTAATCTTTGAAAACGTGCTGATTCGTTCGCTGGAAGGCTTCGTCAATGAAATGCATGTTGATACCGACGAAGGAAACGCCGCCGGCATCACAAACGGCGATACAGCGGAAATTATCGGCAAGAAGCAATAAAGTTACTACGGGACAATCAATGAAAAACTTCGCCAATTTCAACTTGCAGATCTATACCGATATTCTCTTCGGCAAAGATACGGAAAAAGAAACGGGCAGACTCATCCGCAAACATGGCGGAGCCAGAGTCATGCTGGTATACGGCGGCGGATCGGTAAAAAGAAGCGGTCTATTTGACCGGGTTGTTAAAACACTCAAAGACGAAGGCCTTTATTTTATTGAATTTGGCGGAGTGCAGCCCAATCCGCGCCGTTCACTGATTGAAAAGGGCGTCAAAAACGCGCAAGCTGAAAAAATCGATTTCCTGCTTGCCCTCGGGGGCGGCAGTGCGATCGACACCGCAAAAGCCATTGCCCTGGCTATCGTAAATGACGGGGAATACTGGAAGTTCTTCAACGGTGTCCAGGCGGAAAAAATGGCGCCTGTGGGCACAGTTCACACAATATCAGCAGCCGGAAGCGAGACAAGCCGTTCTTCGGTTGTCGTGGACGATATAGAGACGGGCCGCAAACAGGGTTTCAACTGGGATTGTTGCCGGCCCGTTTTTGCCGTCATGAACCCGGAATTAACCTATTCGGTTCCGGCGTACCAAACCGCGGCCGGCGCCGCTGATATCATCGCGCATTCCGTTGCCCGTTACTTTTCAAAAGACATGGCTTTTACCTGCCTCGGAGACGAATTTGCCGAAGGACTCATAAGGACGGTAGTCAAGTACGCCCCCATAGCCATCGCCAAACCCGACGATTACGAAGCAAGGGCGGAACTGATGATAGCGGCGACATTCAGCCACAACGATCTGACCAGTATAGGACGCAGCGGAGCACGCGGAGGAGAACATCCCCTGGAGCACCAGCTCTCCGGGCATTACGATACTGTCCACGGCGCCGGACTTGCGGCAGTAATGCCTGCCTGGCTCCAGTACGTTGTGAATAACGGAACAAGCGAGCAGGTCGCACGTGTCGCGCAGTTCTGCGTCAAGATTTTTAAAATAGATCCTGACATGGCGGATGTAAAGGCAACCGCCAACACCGGCCTTGAAGCATTCCGCGCCTGGGTTCGTTCAATCGGCATGCCCTTAACCCTCACAGAACTCGGTATCCCAAAAGAAGATCTTCCGTTAGTTATCAAACGCGCTGCGGACGCAAACAAGGGAAAGATCGTTGGCTTTATGGATCTGGACGAAAAGGCTATAAGCGCGATTTATACTTCGATGGTTTGAAAAGTTAAACCAATTTGAAGTTTTAAAGGCTGCCCGGATATCCGCGGCAGTTTTTTTATTAAAACAGCTATTGCCAACAGCTTCCTCGGCATATAAAATAACCATAATAAAGTAAAAAGCAGGAAAACAATGAGCGCGTCAAAAGTTTTTTTTACGGATATGCGGGCAAAGGTTGGCGAGAGTCTTTTGATTAAGATGGACCGCCTTATCCAGAAAGCAGGGATCAAGGAAATTGACTTTGATCGAAAATATGCCGCCATTAAAATACACTTTGGTGAACCGGGAAACCTGGCCTTTCTGAGGCCAAATTTCGCGAAGACTGTGGCGGATCGAATAAAGAAACTTGGCGGCATGCCTTTTCTCACCGACTGCAATACCCTTTATATTGGACGCAGGGGCAACGCACTACTGCATCTGGAAGCGGCGGCCGAAAACGGCTATACGGTTTTGTCTACAGGCTGCCAGAATATTATAGCGGACGGTATACGCGGAACCGACGATATTGAAGTTTCGGTAAAGGGCGGAGAGTACTGCAAAAGCGCCTTTATCGGAAGAGCTATCATGGACGCCGATATTATAGTCTCCCTGAATCATTTCAAAGGGCATGAGGCTACCGGATTCGGCGGCGCGATAAAAAACATTGGAATGGGTTCCGGCAGCAGGGCCGGCAAGATGGTAATGCACAACGACAGCAAACCGCAGGTAAAAAGCGGGAACTGCGTTGGATGCAAGATATGCGCCCGTTTCTGCGCCCACGGAGCCATAAGCTTCAGCGGCGGCAAAGCCTCCATCAACCATGACAAATGCGCCGGCTGCGGGCGCTGCATAGGCGGATGCAGCAAAAATGCCATCTCCCAAAAATGGGACTCAAGCAACAAAGCCCTAGGCTGCAAGATGACCGAATACTGCAAAGCTGTACTGGACGGGCGGCCGCATTTCCACATTAACGTGGTGAATCAGGTTTCTCCCAATTGTGACTGTCACGATGAAAGCGACTCGGCGATTGTGCCTGATATCGGCATTTTCGCGAGCTTTGATCCTGTCGCTATTGATCAGGCCTGCATTGACGCGGTGAACGCCGCGCCCTGCATAACCTCAAGCATTATTTCCGAGCGCAGGAAAAGCGCAAAGGGCAAAAAGGGTGAAGCCGGAGAAAGCAGTGAAAGTGAAAAAGATCATTTCACCTTTATTCATCCTGACACGGATTGGCGTATTCAGCTTGCTCATGGGGAAAAACTCGGTATTGGGACAACGAAATACGAACTTATAAAAATTAATTAGGATCATCCGTGAAGCACTGTGCGATTTTTTCCGTTTTATTCTTGACTGTTTTACTCATACTATTAAGCTTTACCGGGTGCCGGCGGCAGAAATACAACAGAGAAGAAGGAAAAATCACAGTTACCTCGGTTATTTTTCCGTCATACGATTTTGTCCGCGAGATCGCCGGAGACAGGGTGAATCTCATTTTGCTATTGTCTCCCGGTTCGGAAAGCCACTCCTTTGAACCCAGCCCTCTGGACATCATTACCATCAGAGAAAGCGATCTTTTTATATTCCCTGGCAGCGAGAACGCCAAATGGGTGGACAGAATTTTGGATTCATTGGGTGAATCATATGGGCAAAAAATGAAAATCCTCAAGCTGACAGATCTGGTTGAGGCTGTGGAAGAAGAGCTGGTTGAAGGAATGGAAGACGATCACGACGATCATCATCACGAAGATGAAGAACATGATGACGATATTCCGGCGCTGGACGAGCATGTTTGGACTTCGCCCTTAAACGCCAAAGTCATTGTCGCCGCAATAACGGAAGCGTTATGCGAACTGGACAGCGTCAACGCTGATTTTTTCAGGCAAAACGCCGCTGATTATTTCACCCGGCTTAATGCACTGGACGCCGAATTTCGCCTGCTTGTCGAAAGCGCGAAACGGCGAATTATAGTCTTCGGCGACCGCTTCCCTTTCCGCTATCTCGCGAACACTTACGGACTTAAGTATTTCGCCGCCTTCCCCGGCTGTTCCACAGAAACAGAACCCAGCGCTTCAACAGTCGCCTTTTTAATCAACAAAGTCAAAAGCGAAAACATTCCGGTAATCTTCCACATAGAACTCTCAAATGAGAAAATTGCTGACGTAATAAGTGAATCCACAGGCGCAAAGAAACTTTTGCTTCACTCATCCCACAACTTAACAAAGCGGGATTTTGATTCCGGAGCAAACTATATTGATCTTCAAAAAGCCAACATAGTAAATTTGAGAGAAGCGCTATGGTAAAACAATTATGCTTATAACCTGTCAGAATGCCTCTTTCGGATATGACGGACACCCCGTTATCAGGAATCTTAGTTTTTCAATGGAAGCCGGTAATTATCTATGGGTGGTTGGAGAAAACGGTTCCGGCAAGACCACGCTTATTCTTGGAATCCTTAGGCTTCTTAATCCGATTGAGGGAAGTTTAATTTTTTGCGATGAACTTGCTCTTGGCAAAATCGGCTATCTTTCGCAGCAGTCGGTACTAAAAAAAGATTTTCCGGCCGGGGTTTACGAGGTTGTGCTTTCCGGAAATCTGAACAGCATGGGACTGCGTCCATTTTACAACGCCAGGGAAAAAACCAGGGCGGAAGAAGCCATGAAGCGCTTGGGAATAAGCGAGCTGTCAAAAAAGTGCTACCGCGAGCTCTCCGGCGGGCAGCAGCGGCGGGTTCTTTTGGCAAGGGCCTTTTGCGCCGCGCAGGCGGGAACACCCGCCTCGCAATTAGGCAGCGACCGGACAAAAAATCACCTCCTGGTTCTCGATGAACCCGCCGCCGGCCTTGACCCGCTGATTACAGAGGAAGTCTACGAGCTGCTTAAGGTTTTAAACCAGCAGACAGGTATCAGCATCATCATGGTTTCCCACGATACCAAGGGAGCTGAAAAATACGCAAACCACATCCTGCACATGGAAAACGGCAAAGGTTTTTTTAGTACAACCGAAGATTATCTGTGCTCCGAAAGGGGCATGAAATTTTTCGGCCGCGACAAAGAAAAGGAGACAAAAAAAGGCAGGGAGATAATTGATGTTTACTGATCTGTTTCTGATTTTATCAGAGATGTTTTCTTTTACGTTTTTGATAAGGGCCTTTGTAGTTGGCCTGTTGGTTTCGCTCTGCGCTTCCCTGCTGGGGATAAGCCTCGTGATGAAACGCTTCTCCATGATTGGCGACGGACTTTCCCACGTGGGCTTCGGCTCACTGGCTGTCGCCACCGCAATGAACGCGGCGCCTCTGCTTGTCTCAATCCCGGTGGTTATAGCCGCGGCCTTTCTGCTTTTGCGCCTGAGTGAAAACAGCAAGATAAAAGGCGATGCTGCAATAGCGCTGATTTCTACCAGCTCTCTGGCCATTGGTGTGATAATTATTTCACTTACCACCGGAATGAATACGGATGTTTGCAACTTCATGTTTGGAAGCATTCTGGCAATGAATAAAAATGACGTATATCTCAGCGTTGTCCTTTCGATAACAGTGCTCATCCTCTTTGTCTTTTTTTATCACAAGCTGTTTGCAATTACGTTTGACGAAACCTTCGCTAAAGCCGGCGGAGTAAAGACCGGCATGTACAACATGTTAATCGCCCTTCTCACCGCACTCACCATTGTACTCGGAATGAGAATGATGGGCGCCCTGTTGATTTCAAGCCTCATCATCTTCCCGGCTCTGACGGCAATGAGGATTTTCAAAAGGTTCAAGACCGTTACGATTTGCTCTGCCATAATCGCCGTGATCTGTTTTTTCACGGGAATTGTGATTTCCTATCTTTACGCGACCCCTGCCGGGGCAAGCGTGGTAATGATGAATATAATCGCGTTTTTGCTTTTTTGGGCAATTGGTGTATTGAGCCGAAAGAATTTCAGGGAGATAAAAACATGAAAAAAGCGTTACTGGTTTTAACCGTAGTGGCAATTTTATTTGCCGGCTGCGCTGATAAAAAAAGCGGCGCCGATGTCGATGAAGAAGAAACTTTTTCAAGCGGCGAAGACGGTTCTGTTATTGAAATAAGGGAAAGGATGTTTATCACCCAGATTAATGATGTCTACTTAAACAAGGATGAGTATTTGGGAAAGACCATTAAACTCGAAGGGCTTTTTAAATACATGGAGGGAGACGAGCGGGAATATTGTTTTGTGATACGCAACGCTCCAGGCTGCTGCGGATTCGACGGAAGCGCCGGCTTTGAAATAGCCTGGGAAGCACCGGGTCAGGCTTCATCAGACAATCAAAAAGAGTACCCAAAAATCGACGACTGGGTAGAAGCCCAGGGGGTTCTGAAAGGATATGAAGAAGAGGGAATGTCTTATCTGTACATTGCCCTTTCGGATCTGAAAGTTATGGACACCCGCGGAGCTGAATTTGTAAGCCGGTAGGGAAGGGAAATACAGCGCCCTCTTCCTTTGAAGTATACAAAGGTGATATTATCAGTCATAATTTAAAGACTCACGTTTATGATAACAGGAGATATTATGCTGGAAGAACAAGTCAAAACTGCGCTGGAAAATGTGCGCCCCTCCCTTCAGGCTGATGGCGGGGATGTGGAATTTGTGTCCGTATCCGAAGATGGTATAGTTTCGGTTAAACTGACCGGAGCCTGCGGACACTGCCCCATGGCCCAGATGACCCTCAAAAATGGAATTGAAGATTACCTAAAAAGAGAAATACCCGAAGTCAGCTCTGTAGTCGGGGTATAAAATCAGCCTTCGAGCCTGAAGTTGTCTTACGAGGAATTTCTTCCCGTTTGCCGGGCGGATATGGAAAAACGGGGATGGGATGAATGTGATTTCATTTTTGTCTCCGGGGACGCCTATGTAGATCATCCCAGCTTCGCGGCGGCCCTGATTTGCAGGGTTTTGGAAGCTAAAGGTTACAGGGTAGGAATAATCCCACAGCCTGCCTGGCAGAATCTTTCAGGCAACATCACATCAAAAGAAAACATTTCCCCGTTTGCCGTTCTGGGCTGCCCCCGCCTTGCCTTTCTCGCCGGAGCCGGCAACCTGGATTCCATGGTTGCCCATTACACCGCCGCGAAAAAGCCGCGTTCGACTGACGCCTATTCACCAGGCGGTAAACCCGGCTGCCGCCCGGATCGGGCTCTCTTGAAATACGTTGAGGGCATTCGCAGAGCGTATAAAAACATTCCCGTCATCATAGGCGGCCTTGAGGCAAGCCTGCGCAGATTCACTCACTACGATTACTGGTCAAATACAGTCAGGCGCTCGGTTTTGCTGGATTCCAAAGCGGATATTCTGGTTTACGGCATGGGTGAACGGGCCATTACTGAAATCGCCGGACGCCTTGCGTCAGGTGAAAAAATTGACGGCATTCAGAATGTCCGGGGAACCTGTGTCCGTGGCGGAGAGTGTCCAAAAGGCGCTATGGAACTGCCCGGTTATGAGACGGTAAAAGGCCGGGACGAAGCTTCACTGAAGGCATACGCGGAACACTTTATGATCCAGAAACGTAATGCGGATCCCTCAAGCGGCCGGTCATTGGCGGAAGGAAGTGATGACGGAATACAGTTACGCAGGTGGGTGATCCAGAATCCACCGGCCTTCCCACTTGAAAGCGGCGAACTGGACAGAATCTACGAGCTTCCCTTTACCAGACGTTCCCATCCGGCCTACGACGCCGAGGGAGGCGTTCCCGCTCTGGAGGAAGTGCGTTTCTCCCTTATATCAAGCAGGGGCTGTTTCGGCGGCTGTTCCTTCTGCGCAATAACCTTTCATCAGGGCAGGGCGATCCAGTCAAGAAGCAAGGAGAGCCTGCTCCGGGAAGCTGTTAATATGACCAAATCGGTAATGTTTAAAGGTTATATTCACGATGTAGGCGGCCCGACAGCCAATTTCTTTTCAGCTCCGTGCAAAAAACAGAAGAAAGGCGCTTTTTGCGCAGACAGGGAATGCCTTTTCCCTTCGCCATGTCCAAAGCTAAAAGCGGATCACGGTCCCTATCTTGAGACTTTGGCGGCTCTGCGGAACGCCGGTTCAGGAATAAAAAAGGTTTTCATCCGTTCAGGAATACGTTTTGATTACATTGATTTGGATAGCTCGCACGGTGAATATTTTCTTGAAGCCCTGTGCCGTTACCATATTTCAGGTCAGCTTAAAGTCGCCCCGGAGCATATTTCAGCAAAGGTTCTGGCAGCAATGGGAAAAACCGGCGAATACGAAAGCTTTCGCAAACGCTTCTTTGACCTGAACAAAAAGCTCGGCAAGAAACAGTACCTCATACCATATTTAATTTCCGGTCACCCGGGTTGTACCATTGAGGACGCGGAGGACCTTACCCGGTATCTCAAAAAAAGCGGATTCATTCCCGATCAGGTTCAGGACTTCTACCCCACCCCCGGCACGCTTTCCACGGTTATGTACCACACAGGCATAGACCCGCGCAACGGTGAAAGGATTCATGTACCGGGGGAAAAGGAAAGACAAAACCAGCGGGCCCTGCTCTCTAAATAAAGCATTATAAATCCGCGCCCGCTGAATAAGTGATCTTCGAGATTAGGCGGGTGTATAAACTCCCATAAAGATACCCGCTACCAGATAAAAAGCTACAGACAAAACATAAGCAGCTCCAGGATAATGAATGATTTCCTTGTTATGACCCGCCAGATATTTGAGACTGACAAATTGGGGGCCTAAGTGTTTCACGTGAAACATTGGGCTAAACAGAATTTATTCCCTTATCCTTGAATTATCCTGAGAATAGTATACTATAAGAATATCCAAAATTTTTCAGGAGATTAAGATGGATATATATTATTTAATCCTTGTGGTTCCGACTATGATTCTTTCCATGATTGCTCAGTTTCTGGTAAAGTCTACATTTTCCAGGTATTCACAGGTACGCTGTTCTCAGAGTATTACCGGATGTGACGCCGCAAATCTGATTCTTAAAGGTAATTCCATAAACGATGTGTACGTAGAGCCTGTTGCCGGTTCACTTACGGATCATTACGACCCGGGTTCCAAAAAACTTCGACTTTCCGAGCCTGTTTATTCCCAGCCAACAATAGCCGCGGTTGGGGTAGCCGCTCATGAAGCAGGCCACGCTATCCAGCACGCCAAACACTATGGCCCGCTTATCCTCAGAAGTACACTGGTACCGATAGCAAATATAGGCTCCTCAGCAGGACCCTGGCTGGCTATCGCCGGATTGGCTCTTTCGTTTCCCATTTTAATCAATTTAGGAATACTTCTTTTTGGCGGCGCTGTTATATTCTACCTCATCACACTGCCGGTGGAATTTAACGCTTCTTCCAGAGCGCTGGCTCTTCTGAAAAGCAACAATGTTCTTTCACCGCAGGAACTGGCAGGTGCCAAAAAAGTGCTCTCCGCCGCGGCTTTGACCTATGTGGCCTCCGCGCTGACGGCATTAATGAGTTTTGTAAGACTTATTCTCCTTTCCAGAAGCCGCAGAAGCTAAAGTCCATACAGGTACGGAAAGTTCCGATGAGAAAGGATTTTGCCGGGTAAAATCCGGAAGCCAGTCCGTACCTGTTATTAATTCCTGACAAAACCCATCGTCTATTCCGTATTCATCCAGCATTTCAAGAACCGCGTTGTATTCGTCTTCGGAAACAAAACGATCAGGAATGGCGCTTACTCCGCTTTTCACCGGCGTATACTGTGTCATAAGGGAAAGCAGTGCCCTGCCCCTGCAGTTTTTGGAAAACCAGGCCAGTACCTGCCGGGTAAGTTCCGTATAGCCGGGTATCACCAAATGACGCACCATCACTCCGGAAACCATGGTTTGTGTAACACCGTCACAGCCTGCAGCAAATTTCAGTTTCCTTGATTCCAGCATTTCAAGGATCGCCGCCGAGGCGCTTTCCGGGTAATTAGGCGCGTTAAAAAACCTGGCCGCGAAAGACGAGTCCAGGGTCTTTAAATCAGGCAAATAAACGTCAATCAAATCTTTAAGGACTGCTAGTGTCTCTTTTCCGTCGTATCCCGACGAATTCCACAGAACCGGAATATGAAGCCCTTGTTTCCTTGCAGCCTCAATTCCCAGGGCAAGTGCCGGAGCCGCATGACTGCCTGTAACAATATTTATGTTCTCAGAGCGCTTTTCCTGAAGCATAAGGCAGATCTCGGCAAATTCTTCCGTATTTACGATTCGACCAATTCCCCTGGAACCGTTTATCTTTTCCTTGGAAATCTGATAATTCTGGCAAAAAATACAGCCAAGATTACAGCCAGAAATGAAAATGGTTCCGGACCCTCCTGCCCCGGTTATTGGAGGTTCTTCGCCGCGGTGAATTCCCGCGAAAGAAATACGCAGTTCCGCGGTATCCCCGCAATATCCAATGCGACCAGCATTGCGGTTTAAACCGCAGGCTCGTGGACAGAGAAAGCAATTTTCGTATGCTGTTATCACCATTTATTTACCAAACGTGGTTTCGCGGCGAGCTATTTTTATAAGGTGGATTCGCGGTTCAGCCTGAAAGAAATGTTTCGTATATTCATCTCCGGATGTCTTTTTTTCGCCACTGACAGAAGTTCTCTCTGCTTTGTTTGTAGTATCTGAATCCAGCCAGGGTGATCCGCTTCTACAAGAAGCAGGCCCTTTTCCAGCTCTTTGATCTTGGAATGCGCGGCAACGGCAGGAGGCTCATCATTGTTTTGTTCGTTTACCGCCGGCCAGACTTCCGTGACTATTTGAGCCCAGGAAGAAAACAACCCCGCACTTGAACGCACGGTTTCAAAAAAATCAGGACCAAAATGATCCCTAAACAAAGTTGAAAGTATGTTATCAGCTTTTCTCATACCGCATCCGGTCAGACCTTTTCCCCTCTTATTTTCCCTGAATCAAGGTAATACACAATAGTATCCGATTTGCGGTACGTTTCATAGGGTTCCCCGGGAAGAAAGGTATAGAAAGCCTGTTTGTACTCAGGCATGACCGAAAGAAATTTCCTTCTTTTTTCTCCATCCAGCTCCAAAAGCACATCGTCCAAAAGCAGTATAGGTTTTTTCCCTGTTTTTTCCGAAGAGAATATTGCCTGGGCAATGCGCAGCAGCAATGCAAGAAGCCGCCGCTGGCCGGTGGAAGCTTTTCCGGAAAACTCTTCTCCCTCCCGCGTAAAAATGTATCGATCACGATGAGGCCCGGAAACTGAAACGCCAAAAGAAATATCAACTGCTCTTTTTTCGGCAAGATGAGAAATGATTTCATCTTTGTTTTCTTTTTTCCAGGATGGGATATACTTGACGCCGATGCCGGCAATGCCGGAAATCTCCCTGTAAAGCGGCTCAAAAGCAAGAGAAAATTCTTCCGCTGTTTTTCGCCGCTTCGCGCTCATTTCAAGCCCATAATTTGCCATCTGTAAATCCAGAGCGTCGAGAACAGAAAATGTTTCACCTGACATATTCCTGAGCAGCGAGTTCCTGTTTTTTAATACATAACGATATTTCCGCAGATCGTCCAGATAAAGCGGATCCCAAAGACTTCTTGTTTGATCAAAAAACCATCGCCGCCTTTCATGAGTCCCGGCCACAAATTCCATATCCTCATGGCAGAAAACAATTACCGGAGACGCCAAAAGAAGATCCTTTCTATCATCTATGCGCTTTCCGTCCAGACTGATTATTTTCTTTCCGTCTTTAAGCGTCACACTTATGTTTCTATAAACAGAATCGTCAAAAGACAGGACAGCGGAACAATCCCTCTCGCCGTTTCGTACCATGTCCTTGTCTCTGCATCCCCTGAAAGAAGAAGCGTAAGAACAGAAATACAAGGCTTCAAGAAAATTGGATTTCCCCTGACCGTTTTCACCCACAAGGAAAACATCTTTTCCCTTTACATTTATTTCCGCGTCTTCAAGATTGCGAAAAGATGCGGTTCTGAGAAGGGTAAAACTCATGAAAAGGTAAGAAACCCTAGTCCTGCTGCATCGGCATTACTATGTGGAAAAAGTCTTTTTCCGGAACCGGTTTGATTGTAATTGCCTTGGTCGGTTCATTAAAAAATATTTGTATTTCATCAACTCCCATTGCCTTGAAAGGTTCTTCCAAGTAACGATAGTTCAAAGAGAGTGAAATTTCTTCTCCTTCATAGACACAGGGAATTTCTTCCCTGGCGTTACCTATGTCGCTTTCTTCGCAGTAGATAGACGCGATTCCTGTTGAAAGTCCCAAGAAAATACGATGAGACTTTTGCTCCACCAGAAGGGAAACACGTTTTAAAGCGTCAAGCATTTCCTGCCGCTTGAATGTAAAACTGTTGTTTTGATCTTCCGGAATAACTTTTCTATAATTTGGAAACTGGCCTTCAATCAACACCGACGAAAGCTTATATGAACCAAACTTAATGAAGATCGTTTTATCCGTTACGGATATCTCGGCCATTCCTTCGTCGCCGCCTCTCTTCATAACAATATTAAGAATTTTCGGCGGAATGATAAATCCGGAAAAATCACTCACTTCTTCCGGAGCCGGTTTTTCTATATACGCGAGACGCCTGCCGTCAGTTGCAACCATTATGAATTTATCTTTTGTTTTCTCAAAAAATACACCATTCATAAAATGGCGTGTCTCATCGTCAGAAATTGCAAATATTGTTTCATGGATCATTTCCTTAAAGTCCCTTATGGGCATTTGGAAAAAATCTTTTCCTACTGCCGAGAATTCAGGAAACTTGTCTGAAGCTATGCTTTTTAGCTGAAATTTAGCTTTCTTTACCGAAGTTTTAATATTAATCTTGTTATCTATCTGTTCAAATTCAATTTCTCCGTCAGGAATGGAATTAAGAATTCCATAAAATTTGTCACCATAAACAGTTACGCTTCCCTGTTCCAAAACATCAACAGGAACAATAGTTTCAAAATTTACTTTTGAATCTGTTGCCTTGATAACAAGATTTCCGTCTTGCGCGTCAAAATAGATGTTTGAAAGAATGGATATCGCATTTTTTGACGCTATTATCTCATTTGCTATTGTTATCTCTTTTAGTAAGATGTTTCGTTCACATGTGAATTTCATAGTCTCTCCTTGTTTTGTTCTTATTAGTATAATTTATATATATAATTAGTAATAGTAGTAGTAAGGACAAAGAATTGTTGATAAGTTGATTAACTTGTTGTTTGATAAAGAATTAAGCAAATAATAAGTCATGTAAAAAAGCCCTTTATTTTTCATCATATTCACAGTTTCAACATCCCCCTTCATGAATTTTTGTTTTTCCCCAAAATGCTAACCAGAAAGCTACCTGTTTTAATGTATGTCAATTTTCTCCAAATTGTTTATTTTACGTTATATTCTTTTATGACCCTTTTTAATCTTTCCAGAGTGTTATACAAATTCGTATCAGAATGACTCGTTTCTTCAATTACCTTACATGAGTGAATCATAGTAGTGTGATCACGGTTGCCAAAAGATTGACCTATTTCTCCCAAAGAATAGTCCGTAAATTCCCGGCAAAGATAAATGGCTATTTGTCTTGGTCTTACTATACTTGCGGTTTTTTTCTTTCCCTTCAAGTCGTTGGGTGTAAGATTAAAATCATCCGCTACAACACGCTGAATATTATCAATTGATATATTTCCCTGTTTAGGATCGGCGAAAAGATCTTTTAGCTCCCGCTGCGCGATTTCTAGTGTGACCGGCTTATTTACAAGATCAGCATAGCCCATCATCTTGTTCAGTGCCCCTTCCATATCCCGAACATTTGTAGAAATGTTTTTTATTATTAATTCGATGATTTCATCAGAAATATCAATATTCTTTTTCAGCTCGATCCTTTTCAGTTCAATTTTTTTCTTTAGGATGGCTATAAGTTCTTCATATCTTGGAAGTTGAAGCTGTACGTTTATTCCCCACTGAAAACGGGATATCAGCCTTGGAGCCATATTTTTGAGTTCTGAAATTGGTCTGTCGCATGTGAAAACCATTTGCTTTTTTTTGTTGTAAAGAGCTTCAAAAGTGTAAAATAACTCGTCCTGCGTTCCAGCACGTTTTTCTATTGTATGAATGTCGTCTATCAAAAGGGTATCTACAGTACGATACTTTTTCGCGAATGCGTCCATGTTTTTTACACCCATACCTACTGTTTCAACAAAATCCCGTATGAAGCCTTCGCCCGTTATGTAGAGAATTTTGAGATCGCTGTTTGAATAAATATAGTGTCCTATGGCTTGCATCAGATGTGTTTTCCCGAGGCCTGTTCCACCGTATATAAGCAGGGGATTGTAGATTTTGGAGTTTCCTGGATTTCGCGCTACCGCGAGAGCAGCGTTAAAGGCATAGCTATTGACTTCCCCTACCACATAGGTGTCAAAGTTGTATTCCTCATGTAAAGCAGGATGGCTTTTCTTTTTCACTCTAACCTGCGGCGTATCGGTTGCAGCTTGAATGGAATCCGCAGCGTCAGGCGAAATGTTTTTCTTCCCTTTTTGAACACCTTTCTCTTCCGGCAAGGGTTTCTGAACCGTATTTTCAGCTGTTTCGATGCCTTTTCCCTTAACTTCCATGAAAACACCCAGATCATTGCCGCTTATTTCCTTTATTTTGGCTATAATAAGGTGTAAATACTTTGGTGTGAACATTTCCAAAAAGAGTTTTGATGGTACTGAAACGTAAATTCCCTTTTCATCCGCGCGTAAATACTCTATCTTGGTAAACCAAGTGCCATATTTTTCTTCTCCTATCTCTTTTTTGAGTTGAGAAAGTGCTTCGTCCCAAAAGTCTTTATAATTCAATTCTACCATAAATTGTCGGGTTCCCAAATGATTTCCACATATTATCCACAGTTTTAAACAATTCTGTAAAACCCCATCTTTTAACAAAAATCACGCATCTACTTTTATTAACCTAAAAACCTGAATAGTACATTTTTATAATTCCTTATATTATAAGGAATTAACTACATCTTCAGGTTTGTGTTTTCCAGGTTTTAAACCAACTGTCAACAACATTTAATCGTGTTCTTTGGAAAAGGCAAAAAAACCAAAGTTTTCCACACCTTATCCACAGTTAATAACATAAACAGTTTTCCGAACAGTTTTCCGGAAATCATCCGGATAGAAAACACCGGCAAATCCCATGTTTCAACGTGCGAGCGCCATTTTAACCTATCTTCAATTTTTTATTCAAGTAGATTCCGCGAAGGATTTAAAAAACTTCTTCAAGCACATAGAAAACGCTTTTGTCGGTGCCGAATATGATCCTCTTGCCAGCTATTACCGGAGAAGAGAGAAGGGCCCCTTCGGTTTCCATAGACCAGAGCAATCTGCCGTTTCTGGCGTCGAGGCATACCAGTCTGGATGGATTCTGTTCGTCCTCAATAAGGCCGAAATATATCCGGTTGCCGGCTATAGTGGAAGAGGAACTGATTGGCGAACTGAAAGCCTGTTCCCAGCGGAGGTTTCCCGTATTTGCGTCAAAGGCCCGCGCAACCGCGTCTCCCCCTGTATAGATAACAAGGTTCTTCCAGATTGTCGGGGCCATAAAATCCAGCATTCCCAGACTTCTAAGGAAGTATTGCCAAACTTCAGCATCGTCCCAACCCTGGCCGGGGAAAACGCCTTCACAATGCCGCTCCCAAACCTTTTTTCCGGTATGACGTTCAAAAGCATGATAACCCAGCTGCATACCGAAATTTTCATCAGCGGTTCCAAAATAAACGAGATCCTTTCGAACCGCAGGAAAAGAATACCAGGTGGCTGCTATATCATAAAACGGTACGAACCAAAGAAATTCCCGCTGTTTGATGTCATAGGGACCGACCAGATCGACCTGCGGGCCTGTGCCAAAGTACATCACGTCATCGGACATCAGGAAGGTATAATAAGACCATCCCGGATTATCTATACGAAACTGTTCCTCGCCTTCCGGAGAGAGAAAATAGACGGCGTCGGCGTCACCCACAAAAATGATGTGATCTCCGTATCGCTCCACCTGTGAATTAATCTGGCTGTCGGTGGCAAAATTCCAGATTTCCTGGCCGCTTTCCCGGGACAGCGCATAGAGTTTTCCGTCCTTGCTGCCGAAGTAAACCTGGTTGTTGTCTACATAGGGTATTGAATTTATCTCCGCTCCGCTTTTGAAAACCCAGCGCATAAAACCGCTTTCTACATCCAGCGCGTAGAAATTGCCGTCTTCGGAACCGAAGTATATGGTATCGCCGATTACTACCGGGGGATTGAGAGCGGTGATTTTTTCATTTTCGTGCTGCAGTTTTATTTTCCAGCGTATCCCCAAAGGAGGGGAAATGCGGGTATTGCTTACTCCTCTGCCGCCTTCTCCGCGAAATTGTACCCAATCCGCTTTGCGGGAACATCCGGCAGGAAGCGTCAGTGAAAGAATCAAAAACAATCCAAAAATGTTTTGGGAAAAGCGCTTCATAGATAGGCAAGCCCCCGTAAACTGAAAATGCGAATAAGTGCGGCTTTTAAGCCCTTTCTGCGGTTTGCCTTCAGGATATTGCGGTACTCATTCTCCAGGGATTGGAATCGCTCTTCCATTTTGGCGTCATCGGTAAAATCCCGCCAGCGCAGTTCCGTATAGATAGCGGCGAAGGCATTGAAGGATTTGTCTTTATCCTTGTCGGGGAAGAGCTTCGCGTACTCCGGCGCGGTCTTTGATGCGGGCTTGATAGGTTTCCCTTCCGCTGCCAG